>Ga0224528_1000728_pt1 | contig 24348 bp, 21 predicted proteins | sample CBST25metaG_2_FD_179888 | JGI IMG/M metagenome (GOLD analysis project Ga0224528, IMG submission 179888) | Peat soil microbial communities from Stordalen Mire, Sweden - C.B.S.T25 | ecosystem: Environmental > Terrestrial > Soil > Wetlands > Peat | place: Sweden: Norrbotten County, Stordalen Mire...
ATGCAGGGCCGGATTCGCTGGACGGTTAGCGAAGGCCGCGTGGTCTATACGCATCCGGCATAACGAGTGCCGCTCAACAGTAGCGCGCCATCAAGGAAAACGGCGGGGCCTTCGGGTTCCGCCGTTTTTTTGATGGCAGGCAATGTTTTGTTTTGCAAGAGTGCAATTTCTACGGTGCGAACATCGTGCTTCCGAAGCGATTTGAAAAACAACCGCAGATCCCTCGGCTCACCACCCCCAAGCTGAAAAACGCTTGGGGTCCCGTTTGCTCGGGATGACAGCCCCTTTGCCAGGGGAATCGTATTAGAGATTTTTCCGACAAGCTTCTTGGCCAAATAAATCTTTGGCAGATTTTGGGAGGGAGCAGGAGCATTTATGCCCCTGAAACCATGCTGGAAGCAACAAGGCTTTAGCCACGGGTCTTTGACTCTCCCAAAACGAACTGTCCGTGTCTAAAGGCAAGAGTCTCTGCTGCTTTCTTCAGGGACATCAATGTCCCTGCTCCCTCCCGAGGAAAACCGAAAATCGAGGTGCAACCTCAGTGAAATCCAAATGCGATTCCCGCGCTCTTTTGCGCGGCGCAGGGGCCACGCGTCGCGTGCTTGTACACTGGAGTGTTCCCCGTTTTTCCCACGGCAGGAAGCAGGAGTAGACGATGGCATCGGTCATTCATCCGGCGAGTCCCTCGGAGTCTCGCCCTGGTCGGTTTGGCATCTATGGCGGCCGCTATGTGCCCGAGACGCTGGTGGCGGCGCTCGACGAGTTGGAAGCGGCCTACAACGAGGCCAAGGAAGACGCGGCCTTTCAGGCTGAGCTGCACGATCTGCTGACCAACTACGCGGGGCGGCCCACGCCGCTCACCTATTGCAAACGGCTGACGGAATCGCTCGGCGGCGCGAAGATCTATTTGAAGCGCGAGGACCTGCTGCACACCGGCGCGCACAAGATCAACAACGCGCTCGGTCAGGCATTGCTCGCCAAGCGCATGGGCAAAAAGCGCATCATCGCCGAGACCGGCGCGGGCCAGCACGGCGTCGCGACGGCCACGGTCTGCGCGCTGCTCGGTCTGGAATGCATCATCTACATGGGCGAGGTCGACATGGCCCGCCAGGAGCTGAACGTGCTGCGCATGCGGCTGCTCGGCGCCGAGGTGCGCCCCGTGTCCAACGGCTCGCGCACGCTCAAGGACGCCATCAGCGAGGCCATGCGCGACTGGGTCACCAACGTCCGCTCCACCTTCTACATTCTCGGCAGCGCCCTCGGCCCGCACCCGTACCCAACCATGGTGCGCGATTTTCAGCGCATCATCAGCAAGGAAATGCGCGCGCAAATTCTCGCAAGGGAAGGTCGTCTACCCACAGCTGTCATCGCCTGCGTCGGCGGCGGCTCGAATGCTATTGGCGCTTTCTATGAGTTCCTCGGCGACCGCGATGTCCGGCTGATCGGCGTTGAGGCTGGCGGACGCGGCCCCAAGCTCGGCGACAATGCAGCGCGTTTTGAGGGCGGCGTCCTCGGTGTGCTGCAGGGCACGCTTTCCTACGTGCTGCAGGATGACAACGGGCAGATCGCGCTGACGCACTCGGTTTCGGCGGGACTCGATTACGCCTCGGTCGGTCCCGAGCACGCCATGCTGCACGATACGAAACGCGCGGAATACGTCTCGCAGGACGATCAGTCGGTGCTCGACGCGGTGGTGAAATTGTCGCAAATGGAGGGCATTCTGCCCGCGCTCGAAAGTGCCCACGCCGTTGCTGAAGCGTTGCGACTTGCGCCGAAGATGGGGAAAGATGAAATACTGGTGGTGAACCTATCTGGACGCGGCGACAAAGACATGGGCATTTTGGCCCAGGAGCTGAAGATCCAGGGAGCCTAGCGGTTCGTTCTCCCGTAGGCTTGAGGTCCAAGAAAACAATGCCCATCGCTTTCAGGCACAAACCGGGATTGGTGGTCTACTTAACGTCGGGCGATCCGTCGCTCGCGGCCACGCGCGAGATTGCCCTTGCGGCGATTGACGCCGGAGCCGACGTGCTGGAACTGGGCGTCCCCTTTTCCGATCCCATGGCCGACGGCCCCGTGATTCAGCGGGCCAGCGACCGCGCGCTTGCTGCGGGCACGACTCTCAAGGATGTGCTCAAGCTGGCGAAAGAGATTCGAGCGGCGCGCTCTGAAGCCGGCATCGTGATCTTCAGCTACCTGAATCCGATTCTTCGGTATGGTCTGAAAAAATTCGCGGATGACGCGGCCGCCTCTGGCGTGGATGGCGTACTCGCCACCGACATGATCATCGAAGAAGCAGGCGAGTATCTCGCCGAGCTGGAACGCGTAGGTCTTGCGCCGGTCTTTCTGGCCGCGCCCACCAGCCCCGACGAGCGGCTGGAGGCCATCGCGCGCTATTCCAAAGGTTTCGTGTACGCCATCTCGCGTACCGGCATTACGGGCAAGCAGTCGTCGATGAGTGGCGATGCCGCGACCCTGGTCAGCAAGCTCCGTCGATGGAGCAAGCTGCCGGTGGCCGTGGGGTTCGGGATCTCGAACGCGGAGCATGTTGCTCAAGTGGCAACCTTCGCGGATGCGGCAGTCATCGGCAGCGCAATCGTTGAGCTCATTGAGCGCTCAACCGCCGACGAGGCGCCGGGTGCAGTGACTCGATTTATCAAGGGTCTGCGCCTTGCAGAACTGGTGCCGGCCCGTTAACCCCGCAGGCGGTCCCCCGTGGCCGCAGATGATTTGTACAACTTGACGCACCGGCTTGAACGCGGAATGCTTGTCCTTTCGTGCTCAAGCACAGGTGCAGCGCGAGGATGTTATGACGCTCGAGGAATTGCGCAGCCGTGTCGACGAACTGGATTGTCAACTGGTAGCCCTGCTCAATGAGCGGGCCAGCACGGCAAAACAGATCGGCCAGATCAAGGCTGCCTCGTCGATGCAGGTCTACGTGCCGGGTCGCGAAAAGCTCGTTTACGAGAATTTGCGAGCCGCCAACCAAGGCCCGCTGCCCGACGCCGAGCTTCTCCACATCTACGAACGCATCCTTGATGTGATGCGCGCGCTGCAACGCAACGAGTTGGCCTCCCAGAAAAATGCCCAGGCCGCGCGAGATGCGCAGTTGGGTCAGCCAGCGGACGCAGAAGCGTCCGAGACAGGGAAATAGGTTCATGATCGTCGCCATGCAGGAACATGCCACCGAAGAACAAATCTACGCTGTGATCGAAACCATGGAAGAGATGGGCGTGCATGCCCATCGCACCACCGGCGAATCGCAAACCATACTGGCCGGCGTTGGTCCCACCGCCGAGCTGGATATCACCACCTTTGAGGCGTTGTCCGGCGTCGAAAGCGTGCACCGCATCAGCGTGCCTTACAAGCTTGCTGGCCGCGCCTTCCGCCCGCAGGGCACTGTCGTTGAATTCCGCAACGGAGCCACCATCGGCGGTGACAAGATTGCCACCATCGCCGGTCCCTGCTCCATCGAGAATCGCGATCAGATCTTCACCATTGCCGAGGCCGTGAAAAAGGCCGGCGGCCAGTTCCTGCGCGGCGGTGCCTTCAAGCCCCGCAGCTCGCCCTACGCCTTCCAGGGGCTCGGCATCCCGGGCCTCGAAATCATGCGCGAAGCCGCCGATGCCCACGGCCTGTGTGTCATCAGCGAGGTGATGGAGATCGGACAGATAGAGTCAATGCTGCCGCTCGTTGACTGCTTCCAGGTGGGTGCGCGCAACACGCAGAACTACAATCTGCTGCGCGAACTGGGCAAGGTCGACAAGCCCGTGCTGCTGAAGCGCGGCATCGCCGGCACCATCGAGGAACTGCTGCTGTCGAGTGAGTACATTCTCTCTGGCGGCAACTACAACGTGATCCTGTGCGAGCGCGGCATCCGCACCTACGAGAAGGCCACGCGCAACACCATGGACATCTCGGCGATCCCCGTGCTCAAAAAACTGACGCACCTGCCGGTCGTCGCCGATCCCTCGCACGGCACCGGCCGCCGCGATCTGGTCGCGCCGATGGCCAAGGCCGCCGTCGCCGCCGGAGCCGATGCCACCCTTGTCGAGATTCATCCCAACGCCGACAAGGCCGCCAGCGATGCCGCGCAGACCCTCTACCTCGACCAGTTCGCCAAGATGGTTGAAGACCTGCGCCTGATCGCCAAGGCCATTGGACGCACGCTGTAAAGAACAGTTCGCAGTTCTGAGTTCGCAGTACGAGTGAACGGTGGTCCGTGAACAGTGCACAGTCTATGAAGTGGCTTGTGAAGCTTCTGCTGTGCGCTGTTCGCGGATCACGACGCACTGTTTACTGCCCACTGACTGCTGTTCACTACTCGTGGCTGTCATCTTGAGCGAACGGGGCCCCAAGCGTTTTTCAGCTTCGGGGTGGTGAGTCGAAAGATCCGCGGTTGTAGTTCAACGAACTTTGCATGCACGCACACCTCGAAAATTGCGCTTCCGGGACTAAAGCATTTCTCCAATTGCCGTACACCGAAGACTGGATGCCGAGTGGCTTTTTCCTTAAGAAAAGCCACCTTGCCGCAACTCAACACTGCACGTGTATTGGAGAACTGCTCTAAGATAACCAAGACAGCGGTGTTCGCAGAGTCAGCGTCGTGAACGGAGCCAGTAGAGTGCGCATGGAATCGCGCCAACTCCGCGCATCCTACCCGCGTCGCTCGCTCTGCATTGCACGCCGCTCCAAAGGGGCCTCCATGATCGAGCGCATCGCCATTCTGGGTACGGGACTGCTGGGAACCTCCGTCGGACTGGCGCTGCGCGCGGCCGGCTTCAAGGGCTCGATCACCGGCTGGAATCGCGGCGCCGAAGGCGGCCAGACAGCGCTCTTGCTAGGTGCCATCGACACGCTCGCCACCGATCCCATCGAGGCCGCGCGCGCGGCGCAGATCACGGTGCTGGCCACGCCCATCTTCTCCATCCTCGACTTCATGGAAAAGCTCTCCGGCGTGCTCGGCCCCGAGCAGATGCTCACCGACGTGGGTAGCACCAAGGGGCAGATTACTGCCGCCGGGCAGAAGCTTTACAACCAGTCTGGCCGCGCGGCCTTTCTCCCCGGTCACCCGATGGCCGGCAAGGAACGCGGCGGCGCCGAGTTGGGCGATGCTTCGCTCTTTCGTGGCGCGGTCTGGCTCTTCACCGATGATGCCAGGGCCGAGCGCTCGGCCACGGCCAAGATGCTGGTCTCCGACTGGCGCGCTTGGGTGATGGCCATGGGCGCGCACACGCTGGATCTCGACGCCGCCCGGCACGACGAGCTGGTGGCCTGGGTCAGTCACCTGCCGCAGTTTCTCTCGACCGCCCTCAGCGCCCTGCTTGAGGACGAGGTGGGCACGGCGCCCGAACTCAAACAGGTCGGTGGCCGCGCGCTGCGCGAGATGACCCGTCTTGGTTCCAGTCCGTTTTCGATGTGGCGTGACATCGCCTATACCAACACCGAGGCTGTCGCGCATTCCCTGTTGATGCTCGAACAGCGGCTGGCGCACCTGCGCGAGAACCTGCGCACGCCCGAGCTGCGCGCGGAGTTTGAACAGGCCCATCGCTTTCGCAAGGAATAAGGGAGAATGCGCCCGATGAACACCGTCGAGCTTTCCAAACAGGCCCGCGCCGATGCCGTGGCCTCGATCAAGCGCTATATCGAAGAGAATTTCGAGGAGCCGGTCGGCGAAATGAAGGCCGGTTTTCTGCTGGATTATTTTCTGGAGGAAGTTGGCCCGGTTGTCTATAACCAGGCCATCCGCGATGCGCAGACGCGGTTGGGGCAGCGCGTCGCGGACCTCGACGGTGAGTTGTACACCGACGAGTTTACCTATTGGCCGAAAAAAGCCGGAAGCCGCGCTGAAGTTCTTACTCTTCCGCGAGCGGCTTCGCTTCTGTGTCGGCCACGGGTTCGGATTTTTTCTCCGGGGCTTCAAGATCCTTGACCGGGTCAATCGTCTTGAAGCCTTCGGCCCCGGCGGCTTTGCGCAACCGTTCGGAGGCAGAGACAAAGACAATCTCCGTGCTCTGGAACATGTCGCGGGCGGCCTCGGCGGCTCCCAGTTGCAGAGCGTCGGGCCAGTGCAGGCGGGCGCGGTCGATCAGTTGCAGCGCGGACTCGAGCACGGCAGGGTTCAGCGGTTGTTGCACGGTGCGCGCCGATTCGCTGCGCAGGCTGTCGAGCGCCTGCGCGGCAGCTTTTTCGGCAATGTCGCCGGCACGCTCGCGGCGACGGATCGCGGTGTAAACCTCCAGGGGAGTTGAGGCGGCAATCAGCTTGCGGTTGTCCTCCACCGGTTCCAGAAGCGCAATCAGCGCCTCGGAGCCGGCTTCCTGAACAAAAAGCTTGGCAAATGCTGTCGCCTCTAGGAAGTAGAAGTTCACTCCTCCCCCCGTTCCTCTTCCATGGTGGAAGCCAGGGGTTCACCTTGCACGGCGACGGGATGGAAGCGCTGCGTCTCCTCGGGGATGCCGGCCTCGGCGCGGTTCAGGCGAATGGTGGTGGTCGGATAGGCGGGGGTCTTCGGGTTGGCGATCTTGCTGGTCATGACCACGCCGCGCTGAATGGCCTCGGCGAGCACTGCCTGGCGGGCCTCCGGATGCAGATTCCAGCGGAAGGCCTTGCGCGGCAGAAAGGAATCGCGGAACCACTTCAGGGCGATGAAGGCATGTCCGCCACGCTCGGCCTCGGCCAGCGCCGTACAAAGTTCCTTCACGCGCGTGTCCATGTCGGCGGGCAGCAATGCCTGCTGATCGTCTTCTTCTTCTTCCACGGTGGGGGCAGAGACGGTGCGGACCGGACGCGCCGGTCGCGGAGCGGCCTCGGCCTCATCGGTGCGCTCGAAATAAATGCGCAGTTCGTCTTCTTCGGGCGACCAGGCGTCGACCGGGGCATTGCGGCGCTTCGAGCGGCCGCTTTCGCTGCATAACTCGACGATGGCCTGGTATCCCGGCGGGGCAAGAAACTGCAGAGCCCGGACCAGGCCCGGATCCTGCGAGTATGCCAATTCGTTCAGAGCATTTTCAATAATTTCTTCTGCCGCTGGAATGCTCAAGTGACCCATTTCTACGCTGCTTTGTGCAGCTTTGGACGATTTCATTTTCACTCCGTAGCCGCGCCGGGCAATCTATACTTGCGGGCAGCGGTCTTGTTCTAAATCCTGCGGCGATCCCAGGTCTGGAGGCTTCTGTTGGGGTACGTCCGCAAGACATACTATTTTCAACGATCCGGATACCTCTTCTCCAAAGGTTCTTCTTGCTGTATCGGCCGGACCGGTTCCTTGTTTCAGTGCAACGCAAAGGGGAAAATCTGTTTTGGAACGCCTTTCTGCGACACTATTGCCATAAAACTTTAGACTTGATTTTTGCGCTATGGTTCCAGAGGTCAACGTTCCTATCGCCGGATTAGCATAATACGCACAAAATACTATTGTACGAGCAATAGCGAACTAATCTTACGATGCGGCTTGAACAATCAGCAATTCAATCTTTGGTTCTTCAACCCAGATTCCTGAAAAAAGTTCCCTAACTATAAATTTTTTATAGGGCTGGTACTCCGTACAATGATCTATTATGCGTCGTACTTTGCTGTTCCTGTTGCTCATTGCCCTGGTATCAACCGGACTGCATGCCGATGGTGCCACCTTCGATCTGCTCGGCCCGAAGGTGGACGTACGCGTAAAACGCGGAACGGTGACTCTGCCCATCGCGCAGGTTCCTAACCTGCAGCCGGGAGACAGATTATGGATTCATCCCGATCTGCCCCCCAGCCAATCCGAACGTTTTGTGCTCGTCATCGCCTTTCTGCGCGGGGTCACCAACCCGCCGCCGAACGACTGGTTTACGCGCGTCGAAACCTGGCTGCCGAATGTGCGCAGCGAGGGCGTCTTCGTCACCGTGCCCAAAGAGGCGCAGCAGACGCTGATGTTCCTGGCGCCGGAGACCGGCGGCGACTTCAATACCTTGCGCAAGGCCGTCCACGATCAGCCCGGTTCCTTCATCCGCGCCGCGCAGGACATGCAGGGGGCCAGTTGGGACCGGATGCGTGTCGAGGCCTACCTGGCGCACATCAAGGTCAGCTCGCAGATCGACCAGAAAACGCTCAAAGAGCGCGCCGAGATGGCTACCCGCAGTCTGGGGCTCAAGCTCGATCAGGGCTGCTTCGACAAGCCGGCCGATCAGCAGGCGGCCTGTCTGGCCCAGAACCCGGAAGGCATGGTGTTCGACGACTCCAGCACGCAGTCGCGCGTCGAGCAGATGGCCAGCGGTTCGACGATCGATCTGATGAACAACATTTCCGCATCGAGCATGGGCGGCAGTGGCGTCTACAGCGCCTATGTCGGCGCGGTCGTCGACATGGCCAAGATCTTTTCCTCGATGCACACGGCGCATTTCCAGTACATTCCCGCGCTGGCCTTGCCCGCGGGCGACACCTTCAATCTGCGTCTGAACACACCGCCCTCCTTCCGCAATCCGAAGTCGGTGGTGGTGGTGGCGCTGCCGCCGGTTGGGCCGGCCAAGCCGCAGTCGCTGCGCCCGGTCAATCCGGCGGAAAGTTTCTGCGCGCAGAAGCCCGATCTGGTGCTTCCGGCCGAGGGCGCGCCGCTGTTCTTCGCGACAGAGGCGGCGCGTGAACTGAAGCTGCATATTGACCCGCCGGCGCACTCCAAGAGCGATCCGCTTGATCTGCCGCTGACCGTCGACCTGGAAAAGGGCGGTCTGGTGCTGACCCATCCGGCGCCGAGCCTGCCCGAGGGCGAATTGAGCGGCGAGGTCCGCGGCAAGTGGGGCTTCGACGATTGGGTCGGTCCGCGCTATAAGCTCTACTTCTCGGGCGATGGAGTCTGGACCGTGGCGGCGGTCGATCAGTCGGCGCTGGTTGTTGGTCGCGAAGACACGCTGCATCTGGAAGGCCATGGCGAACTTTGCATCGACCGCATCGAAAAGCAGACGGGCACCGATGCTCCTTCCAAGCTGACCTGGAAGGTGGCGCATCCGGGCCAACTCGAACTCACCCTGCCGATGAAGGATGCCGCACCGGGCACGGTCACGCTTTCGATTTACCAGTTCGGCCAGCCAAAACCGGAAAAGCTCGAGGTGAAGGCCTACGCCGATGCCGCCTCGATCGAACGGCTCATTCTGAGCACCGGCGACACCGAGGCGGTGCTCAAGGGCACGCGGCTCGATGAGGTTGCCAAGGCCGAACTCGACGGCATCGTCTTCCTTTCTGGAGAACTGAGCCGCGCCGGCGACGCCGACCAGTTGACGATGAAGGCCGGCACGGTCACCTCGAAGCTCGTGGTCGGCAAAAAGTACACGGCCAAGGTGGAACTGGCCGATGGGCGCACACTGAAGGTGCCGGTGACGGTATTGCCCGCGCGGCCACAGGTCGCACTGCTCCGCAAGGGCGTGCAGGATGCCCGCGCGGCTGCGACGGTGCAGTTCGGCAGTTCCGACGATCTGCCGCTCGGCGGCCGACTGGTCTTCTTCCTCAAGTCCATTGTGCCCGCCAACTTTCCACGCGACCAAAAGGTGGAAGTGGCCGGAGTCGACGGAGGCTTCCGCACCGAGCTTTCGCTGGCCGATGGCACGTTGATGCTCGGCGATGCGCACACCGCCATGGGCAGCATCGAACCGCTCAGGCGCTTCGGAGCCTCGGCCTTCGGGCCGGTGCGTGTGCGTGCTGTTTCGGCGCACGGAGTGGCTGGCGAATGGATTCCACTGGGAACCCTGGTGCGGTTGCCAGCGCTCAAGGAACTGCGCTGCCCGCACGTTGCCGCCAAGCCCTGCACGCTGGTGGGCAGCAACCTCTTCCTGGCTTCGGCCTTTGCCGCTTCGCTGGATTTTGCCAATCCCGTCGAGGTGCCGATGGAGTTTACCGATGCGCAGTTGTCCGTGCCGCATCCGGCTGGCGGCGTGCTTTATATGAAGCTGCGCGACGATCCGTCGGTGACGCAGACGGTGACCCTGCCGATCCTCTCCACCGAGACCAAGGGGACGACCCAGACGCCTGCCGTGCTGCTGCTGATACCGGAGCCTGCCGCTTCGGGCGCTCCGCAGCCGCCAGCGCAGCAACCGGCGCAACCGCAGACTTCCCCGTCGAGCGAGTCCACCACGGCCGTGCCGTCCGCCGCCATGCCGGAGGGCGCTTCTGCGGCTGCCAGCGAAACAAAACCGGCGGCAGCTCCCACGACAACCAGCGACACCAAGCCTGCCAATGACGCCAAGCCTCCGGCCGAAAATCCTCCGGCGGGTCAGCCGCCCTTGCCGCCGAAATAAGCGGCGGAATGCAAAACGCCCGGCCTCCGTGCGGATCTTTCCGCTACGGGACCGGGCGTTTTTTCTGAAGGGAAGCGAAACCTAGTTGAAGTAGGCGGCGTTCTTCTCGACGAAAGCAGCCTTGTCGGCCGGAAGCTCGTCCGCGGAAAAGATCGCGGTGTGCGGGCAGACCGAAGCGCAACTGCCGCAGTCGATGCACTCATCGGGGTTGATGTAGAGCTGCGAGACGGTCGCTGCCGCCGCATCCCCTTCCGCAGGGGCAATCGCGCCGGACGGACACTCCGCAACGCAGGCAAAATCCTTGACACAGGCATCAGTAATCACGTAAGCCATTTCGAAAAAACTCCTCACTCTGGCAAAATATGGGCGCAAGCCCAGCATCTTGAGGCTAGCGAAGTGCGCGAGGGGGGACTGTGACCAGAATCACGCATCGCGGGAACACTTCCCTGATTACGGTATATCCGGTTTTTCCCCACCAATTTACCGGGCGTTGACGCGGCGTTTGCAAAAATTGCCGATTCTAAGGCCATGTACACCAGAGAGGTTCTCGATAGGGTGCCATACTGCCCGTGCTGGAACTGGAAGTGTGCGCTAATGAGCGCCGGGGTCAGGTCACTGCTCTACGTGCTGGCCATGGCCCATGGGCATGCGCAGGGCAGGGTGGCCGTGGTTCTGGTCGAGATGGCCTACGTGACGTTGACTGCGGGCCTCTATGCCGGATGGCAGCAGAAGGCCCTTGAGCTGCGCTCGCGTCTCGCCGGCAATCTGCTGGTTGCCGTGGCCATTCCCGCCTTGTCGCAGGTGCTTGACTGGGGCGTACACCGGGCCGTGGGCGCCGCTGCCCCCGCGCGTGCGATTTTTGCCGCTTGCACCTTCACGCTCCTCTCCGCTCTCTTTCATCTGCATGTGATGCGCCGTGGCGCTTTTTTGACGGGCAAGGGCCGCTCACTGGCCGATGACTTCCGGCAGATGCCGCGCCTGGTGGTCGAGTTTCTGTTGCTCCCGGTGGCCTGGGTGCAGAATCTTGCCCCATTGTTGGTGCAAATGCAGCGGCATCCCCATCCTGAACGCGCTTTGTAGAGGCCGCGGACAAAGACACGGCGGAGGGAGGCGGGGATTTCAATCTTGAAAAACAACCGCAGATCCCTCGACTCACCACCCCCAAGCTGAAAAACGTTTGGGGCCCCGTTCGCTCGGGAGGACAGATAGTGTTTTTGTTGCGTACTTCTGAGGCGCGGCATACGCACAAGACTTCGTTTCTTGCAGCCTCTTGTCGTCGAAAATCTAGAAAATACGCACGCGGATGCCGGTGCTGAGGCCGTAGGAGGAGAGCGCGCCGAAGGAGAAGCCGGGCCAGCGCTGGTACTCGAACTCGGTCCGAAGGCCGAGGCGGCGTTTCCCGCCGTAGTCGATGCCGCCGCCGAGGGTGAGGACGGCGTAGCGGCCCGTGGCGTAGTTATAGGGAAAGTTGATGTGGCCGAAGCCGGCCAGTACCTTGCCGTAGGGCTGAACGAGGTCCCGGTCGCGGTGATAGCGCAGGCCCATCGAATAGGTTTCGGCGTGAACGCTGTTCTTCTGGTGGAATTCGAGACGGCGCACTTCGGCTTCCAGGCCCACGGCGCGGGCCGCATCGGCGTCGGCAAAGGCCGTGTATCCAAGCAGATGCTGCGCACCGTAGGAAATGTCGTAGGCGGAAGCCGTGCCGCCGCAGGAGATGCGCAGACGGCCCGCGTCCCCTGCGGGAACCACTTGAGCCAAAATAACTTGCCCGCTGCCAAGGGCGAGAATGAGTAGCGTGAAAAGCCTCCACGTCCGGCGCGGAAAGGCGTTTGTTGCGCGCGATCTGGGGCGGTTTACGCGCCTGTTCTGTTGTCTCCCGAGCGATGTTGCGGTCCTCTTCATGCGCTTTCGGCTTGCACCTCATCCTGATTCTTCGACAGGCGTGGCGCGGAGCGACTCCGCAGGCAAAACGATGGAAACCGCGCCGGTCCCGGAGTGAATCGCGCGGCTGCCAATTCCCGCGATTTTCTTTTGGGTTTTTCTTTTGGGTGAGAGCGGGCAAAAGCCGGTGCGCTGGCCACCGCGCGCAGACACGCGGCGGACTCCGAGCGTAGAGTGGGAGCGGATGAAGGCACGGCGCGGTGTGCGGAAGGCCGCGCCAAGGAGCCACGGATGCCCAGTGAGACAACAGAGCGCGAGTTTTTGGCGACCGGCGAGGCGCAGTTTGTGCGCGAGGCACGGTTTTATGAAAAGCTTGCCGACGGCCGGGTGAAGTGCCGGGTCTGTCCGCGCGGCTGTGTGGTGGCCGAGGGGTCGCGCGGCGACTGCGGCGTGCGCGAGAATCGCGGCGGCATGTTGCGCACCCTGGTTTACGCGCGGGCCTGCGCGGCTCATGCCGACCCCATCGAGAAAAAGCCCCTCTTTCATTTTTTGCCCGGCACGCTGGCGTTTTCCATAGCCACGGCCGGTTGCAACGTGCACTGCGCCTTTTGCCAGAACTGGGAGATTGCGCAGTCGCGGCCCGAAGAGATTCCTGCCGAGTTTGTGCCGCCGGAGCGCGTGGTGGAAGCGGCGCGGGCCACCGGCTGCGCCTCGATTGCCTTCACCTACACCGAGCCGACGGTCTTTGCCGAGTACGCCATCGATGTGGCCGAAGCCGGACGCGCGGCAGGGTTGCGCAGCGTGGCCATCTCGAACGGCTTTGTCGCAGGCGAAGCGCGCGAGGCGCTCTACGGCGCGATGGATGCGGTGAAGATCGACCTGAAGGCCTTCAGCGAAAGGTTTTATCGCGAGCAGGTACACGCGCAACTGCGGCCGGTGCTCGACTCGCTGGTGGCGTTGCGTGCCATGGGCAAGTGGGTCGAGATTGTTTCCCTGCTGGTGCCGACGCTGAACGACGGCGAGGAGGAACTGCGCGCGATGGCCGCATGGATCAAGGCGAATCTCGGCGGCGACGTGCCGCTGCACTTTTCGCGCTTTCATCCCGCCTACCGGCTCAACGATTTGCCGACGACGCCGCTGGCAACGCTCGAACGCGCCAAGGCCATCGCCGAGGCCGAGGGGCTGCGCTATGTGTATCTTGGCAACGTGGCCGGTCACGAGGCCGAAAATACCTATTGTCCGGCGTGCAAAAAACTGCTGGTGGAGCGGCGGGGATTTTCAGCCGATGCGCGGCAGATCGATGCGCAGGGCGCGTGCGCGTTTTGCGGCGCGGCGATTGCGGGCGTTTGGCACGCGTGAGGAACAGGGCATGAGGAATGATTGGATGCGAAAACTTTTCGTCCTTCTGATCGGGCTTATGGTGGCAAGCATGCAAGCGGAGGCAAAAACAGTGCGACAGGCAGCGGTGGCGGGCGCGTTTTATCCAGGCGATGCGCAGCAGTTGACGGCGATGATGGACCGGATGTTATCCCAGACGAAGGCGCATCCCAGCGAGGAAAAGATTCTGGCGGCGGTGGCGCCGCACGCCGGTTACGTCTACTCGGGTCCGGTGGCGGCGGAGACCTTTGCGGCGCTCAAAGGGCACAGCTACAAGCGGATCGTGGTGATCGCGCCCTCGCATTATGTGTCGATGGAGTTTACGTCGGTTTATGACGGCGACGCGTATGCCACGCCGTTGGGCACGATTCCCATCGACAAGGAGTTTGCGCGCAAGCTCGCGAAGAGCAGCGCGACCATTGAGCTTTCCGACAAAGGCCACGCGCCGACGGAGGCGAACGGCGAGCACGCCATTGAGGTCGAGTTGCCGTGGTTGCAGCACACCGTGGGCAGCTTTTCCCTCGTCCCTATCGTGATGGGCGACCAGAGTTATGAGGCCAGCCGCGCCCTGGGTGTAGCGCTGGCGAAGTTGATCTCCAGCGAGAAAGACAAGGAAAAAACGCTGGTGCTGGCCAGTTCCGATCTGTCGCACTATCACCCCTACGCCGAGGCGGTGACGATGGATCGCAAAACCCTGGCGGCGCTCGCGGCCTGGGACTACTACAGCATGGCGCGCAATTTCGATCGGCGACAGTGGGAGGCCTGCGGCGGTGCGCCGATTGTGGCCACGATGATCTATGCCGAGCGGATGGGCGCGAACCGCGCCGAGGTTTTGCGGTACGCCAACTCGGGCGATACGGCGGGCGACAAGTCGCGCGTGGTGGGCTACAGCGCGGACCTGTTCGTGCAGTCGCCGCAGACCTCCGAAAGCGAAAAACCCTTCGCGCTGACCGGTGAGGAGAAGAAAGAACTTTTAGCGATTGCGCGCGCCACGGTCGAGAGCGCCGTGAGCCGGGGCGAAGGCCATGAACCCGCGCCCACGGCCAGTGAGACGCTCGGCCGCGAGTACGGCGCCTTTGTGACGTTGACCAAGCAGGGACAACTGCGTGGCTGCATTGGCTACACCTCGGCGGTGAAGCCGCTGTATTTGACGGTGCGCGACGTGGCCACTTATGCGGCACTGCGCGATCCGCGGTTTGCTCCGGTCACGCCGCAGGAGTTGCCGGAGTTGAGCTACGAAATCTCGGTCTTGTCGCCCCTGCGGCGCGTGGGCGACGCGGAGCAGATCGAGGTGGGCCGTGACGGGCTGCTGATGAAAAACGGCGGCCACGAGGGCTTGCTGTTGCCACAGGTTCCGGTAGAGCAGGGCTGGGACCGGAAGACATTTTTGGAGCAGACCTGCGGGAAGGCCGGTCTTGACCGCGATTGTTGGAAGAGTGAAGACACCGACATCTTCCGGTTTACGGCGGTGGTGTTTCGATAGGGCAGGGAACGAGGGACGTAGGGACGAGGGAACAGGGAACGAGAACCAGGGAACAGGGACGAGGGAACAGGGAACAGAAGGTGTTAGAAGCTGTCTTCGTCCTCATCCTCGCCGTCGGGGTTGGGCAGCGGCATTTGGCCCTCTAAAAATGCTTCGAGGATGAGCACGGCGGCGATCTGGTCGACGACCTTGCGATGTTCCTGCCGCTTGTGGCCGGCTTGGTAGAGGATCTGGTGCGCCTCGCGGCTGGTGTACCGTTCGTCGAGCAGGTGGATGGGCAGACCGGTCAGCTCGCCCAGTTCGGCGGCGAAGGCCTGGGTTTTTTCGGCCTGGGGGCTGAGGTCGCCCGAAGGGTAGACGGGGTTGCCGACGACGATGCCGACTACGCCGAAGCGCCGCGCGAGCCGGGCCAGCGAACGCAGATCCTCGCGCCGGCTGCGCCGCCGTTCAAGCGTCAGCACCGGCTGCACGGTGATGCCGAGCGGGTCGCTGACGGCCACGCCGATGCGGCGGTCGCCGATGTCGAGACCCAGATAGCGCGGTTTTTTGCTCGTTTCCAGTGGCGTAGTCTCTCCTGGTACCGTTTCAGGACTCCCCTAGAGGGCCGTCCTCCCGATACAATCCTATATTGGGCGTTCTTGAGGGATCAGGCTGCGTCTCACTTTATTGAAGGGCAAACAGGTCAGGATGGTTCGTCGCAGAAGAAGTAGAAAACACAAAGGGTCCCGTGTGACGGTTGTCCTGTGGTTGTTTTTGCTGGCCGTGTTGGTCGCGGCTGGAGCCGTTGCATGGTTGGTCACCGAACGGTATGGACCGGAGCAGGAAACCTTCGTGACAATTGCGCCCAGGGCCACCACCTTTCGCATTGGTCGCCAGTTGGAAGCCGCCGGGGTGGTCCGCAGTCAGTTTGTCTTCGATCTGGTCCGGTTCTGGAAACGGGGCAAGTTGCATGCGGGTGAGTATCGCTTCAGCGAACCGGCCACGGTCTTCGAGGTTGATCGCCGCATTGTGCGGGGAGATATATTCTTCCGCACGTTGGTCGTTCCTGAAGGGGCGAATATCTACGACATCGCTGCCCGCTTTGAGCAAGCGAAGCTCGGCACGCGCCAGAATTTTCTCGACGCGGCCACGGAGGAGACGAATCTGATCACCGATCTCGATCCGCAGGCCAAGAATCTCGAAGGTTATCTGTTTCCGGCCACCTATCGGTTTGCGCGCAAGGCCACGGCAAGCCAGGTCGTCGCCGCCATGGTCCGGCGCTTTCGCCAGGAGGCGGCGCAATTGGATCTGAAGGGAAACATTCATCACATGGTCACCATCGCCTCGCTGGTGGAGCGCGAAACGGCGGTGGACGACGAGCGGCCGCAGGTGGCCAGCGTTTTCGAGAACCGTCTGGCGAAGAAGATGCCGCTTGAGACCGATCCGTCGGTGATCTACGGCTTGGAACGTGAGAACCGATGGGGTGGACAGTTGCGCTCGAACGAACTGGCCTATGACACGCCGTACAACACCTATCGTCATGCGGGCCTGCCCCTGGGACCGATTGCGAATCCGGGTCTGCCTTCGCTGCGTGCCGCGCAACATCCGGCTCAGACCGGCTACTACTATTTCGTTGCGGCCAGCGTGAACGCGCAGGGGCGCTCGCTGTTTGCCTCAACGCTGGATGAGCATAACCGTAACGTCGCCGGCTTTCGCCGCGCGCAGAAACAGGCGGGCTTGCGATGATCGTTTCCTTGTTCAAAAAATTTGTGCCGATAACTGTTCTCTGCTGGGGATTGTCGGGTTGCTTCCTGGTGTATACGCGGCGTCATCTGCCCGTTCCCAAGGCTCCGACGACGGTGCAGACCGTGACGGCCGAAGAACTGGTGGCCAGCCTGAACAAGCGTTGGGCGGCGCTTGAAACGTTGAACGCCAGCGTCGATGTCTCAGCCAGTTCGATCGAGACCAAGAAGGGCGAGGCGCGCGACTACACCACCTTCCCGGCCATTATCCTGATGCGCAAGCCTGGATTGCTGCGCGTCTTCGGGCGCGTGCCCGTGGTGCGCACCGAGTTGTTCGATATGGCCAGCGACGGCAAGAACTTCACGTTCTATCTGCCTCGTGACAACAAGGCCTACAAGGGGCTGACGATCGCGACCAAGAAGTCGGCCAACCCGCTACTGAACATGCGGCCGGGATTCTTTCTGGATGCGCTGGTGGTGCGCGGCCTGGAGCCGAACGACTACTACGCTGTTACCGCCGACACCGAGACCATCGAGGATGCGCAGAAGAAGCACCTCTACTCGGTGCCCGAGTACCAACTGACCATCATTCGCCACAATCCGGGCACGCACCAGGACACGCCGGTGCGCGTCATCACCTTCCATCGCGATGACCTTTTGCCTTACGAGCAGGACATCTACGACGCGAACGGCAATATCGAGACGCACGTCTCCTACGCGGACTATCAGGATTCAGGCTCGGGTCTCTATCCGACGACGGTGGTTATCAAGCGGCCGCTCGAAGAAAAGCAGCTCATCCTGACCGTCGAAAAGGTGACCGTGAACATGAAGCTCAACGACGACCAGTTCACGGTGAAAATTCCCGACGGCGCGAAGGTGCAGAACCTGGAGTAAATGCTTTTCTATTGCCAGCGCGAGGTATCGGCTTACGCGCGTGCCATAATGTAAGCATCCACAAACAGGAGAGGATATCTCATTTCAATGCATACTTCAGTACCGACCAGCGTGAGTAAAAATCCTCCTCGGCCTAATAATCAAAAGCTGAAATCGCTCCATGTCGATAGCTTAAAAAATCTGAAGGATGTAGATCTTCAGTTTGATGTTACCCCTCTTACTGCAATAATGGGCGCTAATGGGAGCGGAAAAACGACAGTTCTCCATGCTCTAGCTTGTGTATATGCTCCACTTGATGAAAAAGGACATAACTATAAATTTTCTGAATTCTTCAAGCCTAACACCGACTCTCTTTGGCAAGGCAGCGATTTCACTATCGAATACTCTTATGAACTAAAAGGGCAAGTGGTTTCCGCCGAGCAAAGATATGCGAAAGTCGACAGGTGGACGCCAAAATACGAACGCCGTCCAAAACGCAATGTTCGGTATCTCGGAATTAAAGAATGTGTGCCAGAAATAGAAACCGTGAGCCATACTGCAATGGTTCGTTACAGGAAGGAAGTACTTGCATCTAAGATTGATAATACAATTCTCGATAAAGCTAGTGCGGTTATGAATAGAAGATACGGTGCTTATTATTCAGTCGGTTACGAGTTCGGTTCTGGGACCAAAAAATCAATTGCCGTAAGCGATGGGGAGATAAGCTATCCTGCTCTTTCCATGAGCTCAGGAGAGCAGCGGGTGTTTAAAATATTAGATTTGGTTTTTAATGCATCCAAAAGTTCTCTGATACTGATCGATGAAATAGATCTATTTTTGCACCAAGACGCGCTGAAAAGATTGCTAGATATTCTTTGTGAGCACTGTGACGCAGAAAGGAAACAGATAATATTTACGACGCACTTTCCTCCCGTTGCACTGCAGGAAAATAATATGACCATATATACACTCAAGCGCATTCCCCAAAAAACCATTAAATGGACGGGATACTCTCCGGCCGCATTAGACGGAATTACAGGAAGGGCTTCGAGACCTATAAAAATTTATGCAGAAGACGATGTTGCTGGAGCTATTGCTGGGCAAGTAGCGCAGGAATTATGCATGCGCAGATATGTAGAGATATCAACTTACGGAGCCGCCCAAAATGCTTTTTCTTTAGGCGCCGGTCTTGTTCTTGCTGAAATAAATGCACAGCAAGTTTGTGAGCTTAGTAATATCCTTATCCTTCAGGATGGTGATGTGTATTCAAGCAAGGTTAGCAGAATAGAACAGTCAAGGAGAGCAATTGTAGGCGATGACCCGTGTCGCAAAAAGCAGAGGAAGAAACTGTGTGGCATAATACGGCCTCTGTTTACCGTAGATGACTTATCCCCGGAACAAATGCTCCACGCGATGCTTCATGAAATTGAAGCCTCATCTCTCGGCCTTAGCGAAGCAGAACGGGAGGTCTTGCAAATCTCGCAAGATATTCGTGCCGTTCCGGAAAAGCACGGACTAATTAATCAAATTATTGAAGAAACAGGGCAGGAACGTCCGGTAGCTTTGGCTCAGATTGTTGCTCTTACATCGAAATGTCTTGGCTGGAAAAGGTACACGCGCATACTGCGGTATTGGCTCGATAAGAAAAAACTATCTAGCAATCTTTAGCGTTATAGCGGCGTACCCGCTTTTCTAACTGCGCTCGGACTTGTGTGAGCACAAATATTCAGTCGTCGGCCGCAGGCTGGCGGAACAGGCACATGGTGGGGTGCTATGGAGAGTCCGTGCGGTCGAGACTAGGGCAGCAGCATCAGCCAGACCGGCTGGCCGAGCGTGCCTGCCAGTATGTGCCACGGACGCATCGACGTGATCACCAGATTGAACCGTGCGATGCTGGCGGCTATTGTGGCGAAGTCCCCGCCGAACGGCAGCGTGCCAATGCGGGCGCGGGGCTTTGCGCAAAGGCGGCACCGGCCAGCGCCATACAAACATAGGCGGAAAGTGTTTTTAGGTGCATGGCGAGAGTATAGAGCGTGCGGCGTCGCGACGAAACTGAATGCTAGAGTGAAGTTGGCCGATGATAGACATAGAAGCCACTTGCGTTGCTACGCTACTGAGGGTCCTTGCCTTGTTGTTTGCGAGACGGTTTGTCGCTTTGTTTTGCCTTGTTGCCTTCTCTGCACTGCTCTTCGCCGCCGACGGTGTGCAGCCCGTGCCGGTGCCTGCCGAGTTGCGCTCGACGGCCTTCACCGTGAAGGTGAATGGCAAGCCGGTCGATGTGGCGCACGCCGCCGCCAGCCTGGAATTTGCCAGCTTCGACGTGAAAGGTCCGGTCAGCGTTGAGGTTACCGCCGCCGATCCGAAGTTTTGGGATGCGGGCGTAACCGTCGAACCGTGGCGGCTCGGCATCCGGCCCGTGCGCAAGGGGGCGACGCTGTGTTTCACGCTCGATGGGCCGGCCAAGCTGTCGATCTCTCGTCCGCGCGATTATTTGAATCATGCGCAGATGCTGTTTCTCTTTGCGGGCACGCCGCCGCCGAAGCCGCCGCGCGGCGCGAAGGTGCGTGTCTTTCCCGCCGGAGTCTACAAGCAGAGCCTGAATCCGCAGAGCGGCGAAACGTATTATCTTGCGCCCGGCGCGGTCTTCTACGGCAGTCTGAATCTGTGGAAGGTGCATGACGTGAAGGTGCTTGGCCGGGGGCTGATTGTCTACGACGGCCCGCAGGACCCGAACAACGACGAGGGCTGGATGCAGAAGCCCGACTGGCACTGCATCGCCGCCAAAGACTCGCAACGCGTCGAGGTGCATGGGGTGGCTTGCGTGGTGCGTTCGCGTACTTGGTCGATCCAACTGAAGGACACCTCGCACTTTCTCTTCGACGACATTCGCGTGATGGGCGGCAACCCGGGCAATGCGAATCAGGATGGCATGGACTGGCTCGGCGGCGGCGATGCGATTGTGCGCAATTCGTTTCTGCGCGCCTCCGACGACGTTTTCGCGATGCAGGGCGCATGGGACGGCTACAACTACGCCGACCTGGTGCGGCCCGGCCACGACGTGCAGAACATCCTCGTAGAGAACAGTCAGTTATCGACGAGCATCTCGAACATTGTGCGTGCCGGATGGCCGCAGAAGATCTATAACTCGCGCAACTTCACACTGCGTAATTCCGATGTGCTGCACGCGGGCATCGGCGCCTGCGGGCAGTCCTTCGCGGTGCTGGGCATGTGGGGGGCGAACAAGGCGCATGGCTCGCATTCGGGCTACACTTTTGAGAATTTATTCCTCGACAACTGGTACTCGCTGGTGCAGATCGAGCAGCGCCAGCCGGAGATTCGCAACTTCGTCTTTCGCAATATCTGGGCGCTCGATCAGCCGCCGCTCATCGATTCTTCGCTCGTTGGCAACGTGGCCGGCGTCACCTTCGACAACGTGAAGTACGGCCAGCATCGTGTGCAATCGAATGCTGACCTGCCACTGGTCACGACCTCCGGCGCGCAGCAGCCAAACTATGCCGCCGCGCGCAAGGCGACGGCTTCCTTCTCGATGACTCCGACGGTCTTCGCCTCGGGCCAGCCCATCACCTTCACCGCGCAGCCGGTGCGCGGCGCGCGCTACACGTGGCTATTCGGCGACGGCACGCGCGCCACGGGGCGCAGCGTCGCGCATCGCTTTCCCGATGCGCTCGGCTCCGACTACGACGGCAAAAACGGCGCGGGCCGCTTCCGCGTTCTGCTGCACGTCGAGGTGAAGCGGCTGCATCGGCCATTGGCCGAAGACTGGGCCGCGCAGGGCGTGGTGGTGGTGGCCCGCTGGAAGGAGGCGCAGCGGGTGCTTGTGCCCACGGTTCCCGGGCTTGCCTGGAAGGTCTATCCCGGAACCTGGACGCAATTGCCGGATCTTGCGAAGCAGACCGCGGTCTTCAAGGGCGAGTCGGCGAATCTGCACGCCGATGCGGGTGGCTATACGGGATATGCCGTCAGTTGGGACGGCCTGCTAGATGTGCCCGCCGACGGTGGCTACACCTTTCACTTGATCGATCGCGATGGAGCGCGGCTGGTGATCGATGGTGTCGAGGTCGCGAAGACCGGGCCGCCCTTCGCGCAGGTCTGCGGCGCGCCGGGCAATGCGCTGCGCTACGATCGCGGTGCGCTCGGCCTGCGCGCCGGCAAACACACTTTGCACATGGAAGGACTGCACACGCGCAGCATCAATATGCCGCGTCTGCTGTGGGAAGGGCCGTCGTTGCCGCTGACCGACGTGCCGCCCGTAGCGTTTTCGCATGTTCGGCAGGATGTGATGGGGAATAGCAGACCATAGATCGCACGCCATGCGCGGACAGGAGCACTCAGACCTGTGTGCGGGCTTTACTGCGGTTGCGGCGTCGTGCCGTTGCCGCTGTCATCGTCGTTTTGCTCGGCGGCGCGCTCGGCGGCTGCGGCCACAGCCGCTTCATGCGCCTTCTCCTGCACGTAGAGATCGCCGATGCGCTTGCCGAGCCGCGCGATGGCCTGCTGGTCGTGAACAAGAATTTCGCCGCCGGTGGGGTTGCCGTCGAGCTTGGCCATGCGCTGTTTGTGCGCGTCGATGAGGATCTGCAGTTTGCCGGGCGCGTTCCAATACTGCTTTTCGATCTCGCCTTCGCGCTGTTCGGACTGGAGCAGTTGCGCGTGCAGCGCCGTCGCGCCCTCTTCCACCGCGCCGGGAGCGTGCACCACGGGCTTGGTGTTGGCGTACCAGACGCTGTAGGCAACAACAATCCACACCGTAATGCCTAGCACCACGGCAGTGGCTCCAAATGCGAGAAAGATCTTCTTCATCGAGCGGTCCTATGCCCAGTGTAAAGCCTTGGGCGGCAGAGTTCGTCCGCCGCCCGTAACTCTATTTCGGCAACTGCGTCGTATCCCAACCTCCGCCGAGGGCGCGGATCAGGCTGACACTGGACAAAAAACGCCGCGTCTTCAGGTCGATCTCCGTCCGCTGGTTGGCGAGCAGCGTGGTTTCGGAGGTGAGCACCTCAAGATAGCTGGTGACGCCGCCCCGGTAGCGCTCGTTTGAAAGATCGAACGAGTGCTGGGCCGAGGCCACGGCGCCATGTTCGACGCCCGATTCCTGCTCGAGAATGCGCAGCGCCGCCAGTTGGTCCTCGACGTCGTTGAAGGCTCCGAGCACGGTTTCGCGATAGGCGGCGGCCTGTGCCTCGTAGAGATGGCGGGACTGGTCGGTGAGCGCATGGCGTCTGCCGGCGTCGAAGAGCATCTCTGTGGCGCCGGCTCCGAGCGACCAGAGCGCGCTGGGACCGGTCAGCCATGTGCCGCTGTGCGTGCTCTCGAAGCCGCCCGAGGCGCTCAGATCGATGTTCGGATAGTAAGCGCTGAGGGCGATGCCGATTTCGGCGTTGGCCGCGGCGGTGCGGCGTTCGGCGGCGGCAATGTCGGGACGCCGTTCGAGAATCTGCGAGGGCACGCCGACAGGAACCTTCGGCAGCGTGAGGTCGAGCGGTGCGGCCGGCAGCGAGAAGTTCGCCGCGTTCTGGTTGGTCAGCGTGGCGATGGCGTGCTCACTCTGCGCGCGCCCGTTGTCCAGGTCGACCAGTTGCGCGCGCACGGTTTCGAGCTGTGTCTTGGCCTGCGCCACGTCGACCTCGGTGCCGACGCCGCCGGCCTGCCGTCGCGTGGTGAGGTCAAGCTGGCTGGAGAGGTTGTCAACGGTGGTCTTCAGCAGGCGAATCTCCGCGTCGAGTCCGCGCAGCGTGAAGTAGTCGGAGGCCAGCTCGGCGTGAAGGCTCAGGTCGACCGTCGCCACGTCGGCGGCGCTGGCCTGAGTGGTGGCGCGCGCGGCTTCCACGTTGCGGCGTACGCGGCCCCAGAAGTCTGGCTCCCAACTGGCTTGCCCACCCAGATTGAAATCGTTGTAGTGTGTTGTGGTGCTCGACGAGGGCCGGTTCTCCGAAAGCTTGCTACGGTCGATGGACGGACCGGCGCTGAGAGTCGGAAACAGGCTCGATCGCACCACGCCAATCTGATCGCGCGCGGCCAGATAGATTTCGGTGGCCTGGCGCAGATTCTGGTTCTCGGTGGCGATGCGCTCCTCAAGCGCGTTCAGTTGCGGATCCTGGTAGATCTCCCACCACTTGCCGCGCAACATGCCGTCGGAGGGCGAGGCCGGCGTCCAGTGGCCGCCCGCCGGGTTCGGCGGCGCCACCGACGAGGCGCCGGTTTCCTTGTAGGCTTCAGGCGCGCGATAGCCGGGTTTGTTGTAGTCCGGCCCCACGGGCTTGCAGCCGGAGAGCATGGCGATGCCGAGCAGCGCCGTGCCGCCGATGAGTAGAGAGGAGCGGTTGGTCCGCATCGCTATTTGCCTCCCGCTGCGTTGTTGCCTGCGGTTACAACCGTGACGGTTTCGTTTTCGATCAGCGAGTCGGGTGGATCCTGAATCACCTGATCGCTCGCGCCGAGTCCGTTGACGATCTGCACCTGCGCGCCATCGTCCTGGCCGATGACCACGCGCGCCATGTGTGCCTTGCCGCCGACGACCGTAGCCACGCTCAGGCCGTCCTTGCGGAAGATCAGCGCTGCTGAGGGAATCACGAGCGCCGAGGTCGTGTTCGCAACCTTAAGGTGTGCCTGCGCCAGCGAGCCGGGCAGCAGTTCGCCTGTCTTGTTGTCGATGTCGATCTCCACCAGCAGCGTGCGGCTGGTCGGGTCAATCGCGTTCGAGGTGCGCACCAGCGTGCCCTGATAGGTTTTG
>Ga0224528_1000730_pt1 | contig 24325 bp, 26 predicted proteins | sample CBST25metaG_2_FD_179888 | JGI IMG/M metagenome (GOLD analysis project Ga0224528, IMG submission 179888) | Peat soil microbial communities from Stordalen Mire, Sweden - C.B.S.T25 | ecosystem: Environmental > Terrestrial > Soil > Wetlands > Peat | place: Sweden: Norrbotten County, Stordalen Mire...
GCCGGAGAGGGTAAGCTGCATAATGTGGGGTTCCTTTACATTAAGTTTGGTCTCGTAACCCTATTCTAATGTTCTGAATTCCCACACTTAAATATGGTTAAAGCTGGAATTTTGCAAGAGGCTCATTTGTTTAGTATTTACCGAAACATTAGATCTGCTTGCTCGCGATCGGCCGAACTGACGGACCGTGTTGTGCAGATCAGGCATCGATCAATGCAGGACGCCCAGATGTCGTAAAATGAATAGGAATTGCAGCTTCCGCCTCGTGTGCTCATGTGGGTGAGAGTGCAAAGTATCCAGCCTATGACGAATTCAGCTTCAACTACAAAACGCTTCTATCTCACGACGCCCATTTACTACGTGAATGCGCGCCCGCACCTAGGCCACGCCTACTCAACCATCGTGTGCGACGCCATTGCGCGGCGCAAGCGTGCGCTGGGCATCGAGACGTGGTTTCTCACCGGAACCGACGAGCACGGGCAGAAGATCGAGCGCTCTGCCGCTTTGGCCGGACGCACGCCGCACGAGTTTGCCACCGCCCTTTCGGGAGAGTTTCGCGGCTTGTGGGACCGGCTGGGCCTGACCTACGACGATTTCATCCGCACCACCGAGGAGCGCCACAAGCGCGGCACGCAGAAGCTTTTCGCTACGCTGCGCGACAAGGGGTTTATCTACAAGGGCTCCTACACCGGCCAATATTGCGTGTCGGATGAGCTTTATGTCGATGGTCCCGAGGGAACGCCCTGCCCGGACTGCGGCCGCGTCACCGAGACCGTCAGCGAGGAGAATTACTTCTTCAAGCTCTCGGCCTTCGAGCGCAAACTGCTGGAGTTTTACGAGGCCAATCCCGGCTTTATGGGGCCGGAGTCCACGCGGCGCGAGGTGATTTCGTTTGTCCGCGGCGGACTGAAGGACCTGTCGGTGAGCCGTACCAGCTTTTCCTGGGGCATTCCCGTTCCGGGCGATGAAAAGCACGTGATCTATGTCTGGCTCGACGCGCTGGCGAACTACATCACCGCGCTCGGCTACGGCTCCGACGATCCAGCGGACAAGGCGCACTTCGAGAAGTTCTGGCCCGCCGACATGCACCTGATCGGCAAGGAAATCAGCCGCTTCCATTGCGTTTACTGGCCGGCTTTCCTGATGGCCGCGGGCATTCCGCTGCCGCGTTCGGTCAGGGCCAATGGCTGGCTGCTCTTCGACCAGGGTAAGATGTCCAAGTCGCGGGGCAACATCGTGCGTGCCGATACCGTGCAGGAGATTCTGGGCGCGGATGCGCTCCGTTACTTCCTGCTGCGCGAAATTCCCTTCGGTCAGGACGGCAGCTTCAGCTTCGATGCCCTGGTCCAGCGCTACAACGGCGATCTGGCCAACGGCTACGGCAACCTGGTCAGCCGCGTGGTCAACATGGTGCACAAATACTTTGGCGGGGTTGTGCCGGAGGCTGGCGCGGAGACTCCCGCGGAGGCCGCTCTGCGTGAATGCGCGGTGGGCGCCCTTGCAGCATTTGGACCAGCATTCGACGAGATGGATTTCTCCGAGGCGCTGAAGTCCCTGTGGGTGCTGGTGGCGGAGACCGACGGTTACCTGACCGCCAATGCTCCGTGGAAACGGCCCGAGGGCCGCTCCGAAGAAGAGCACAAGGCACTGCAGGCGCGGGTGCTGGCCACCGCCGCAGAAGCCATCCGGATCATCACCGCGCTGGTGTATCCCGTCCTGCCGGAGTCGGCCGCCAAGGTCTGGCTGCAACTCGGACAGGGCGAGATCGCCGAAGCGGCAAAACAATCGTTTTTGACCAACCTCGCATGGGGTGGATTGAAGGCCGGGACCAAATTTGGCGAGCCCGCGCCGCTCTTTCCCCGTGCGGAAAAGGACGCAGTCGAACGTATGCAGAATATTGAGAACGAAAACAGCCTTAGCGCCGTAGAAGCCGCTTCCACCAAAGGCGGGGCCAAACCGGAGCCGTCGGCTTCGCTCCAGGAGCCAGCCGCCATTGCTGCGGCTCCCGAAAAGCCTGTTGCAGTACCCGCCCCGGTTCCTGGCTCAGCGCCGCAGGCGTCTGCCGCACCGCAGGTGCCGCAGGTGCTGCCGGAAGAGAAGCAATACATCACCATCGACGACTTCGCCAAGGTGGAGTTGCGCGTGGCGCAGATTCTGGTGGCTGAGCGCATTCCCAAGGCCGACAAGCTGCTCCGGCTGGAAGTCGATCTGGGCTACGAGAAGCGGCAGATTCTGGCCGGCATCGCCCAATACTACGAACCGGAAAAGCTGGTGGGGCGCAAGATCGTCATTGTCGCCAACCTGGCTCCGCGCAAGATGCGCGGACTGGAATCGAATGGCATGTTGTTGGCGGCATCGCTCGAAGGCGGCGCGCCGGTGCTGGCTGGATTCCTTGAAGAGGCTCCGCTGGGGGCGCGGCTCAAGTAGAACGTCTAGCGGTTCGTCGGGGCGCCGATTGATCGATACACCTAAACAGCGCTATCCTTACACATCGGGAGGCGCGGGGTATGCGGACCAATATCGACATTGACGACAAGTTGATGCGGCAAGCGATGAAGGTTACCGGGGCCGCCACGAAGAAAGCCGCCGTGGAGGCCTGCCTCCGCAAGTTCGTCGCTCATAAGCTGCACGAGCAAAACGCGAAAGAAGCCTTCCGCCTGCAGGAGATTGAGCGCAGGAAGGCCGAACGCGAGGGCTGCTTGGACGAGTGGCACGCTGAACTGGTCAAGAATGGCAACTGGCCCGCTTTTCCTTCCGAGGAGGAACTCCTATGAGGACCAACATCGAGATCGACGACCGATTGCTGCGCCGCGCCATGGAACTCGGCGGGTTCAGCACGAAGAAGGGCGCGGTCGAGGAGGCTCTGCGGTTTGCCGTGCGATTGGACCACCAGTCCCGCGCCATTCAAAGGCTTTGGGGTATCGGTTGGGAAGGAAACCTGGATGAAACGCGTGCATCGCGCTTTCCCGATTGGGATCGGGGCACGGAGAATGAACTTCCAGACTCGAACCGCTCCGTGGCGTAATTCGAATCCTCCTGGTATGTGAAAGTGACGTCATGATTCTTGTCGACTCGTCGGTTTGGATTGACTTTTTCAACCAAAGGATGACACCGGAAACGAATTGGATGCATGCATCCCACGGGATTGAAGACATCGCCATAACAACGCTGGTGCTTGCCGAGGTATTGCAAGGAATTCGCCATGATAGCCGCTTCCGGAACACCGAGCGGTTTTTCGGCTCGATGACGATTCTGGATTCGTTGACGCGCCGCGTGGCCATCCAATCGGCTCTCAACTATCGCATTCTTCGTGATCGCGGCATCACCGTCCGCAGCACGATCGATTGCCTTCTGGCGACTCTATGCATCGAAGAAGGGCACTCCCTGCTGCATCACGACGCAGATTTCGATCCGTTTGAACGTTATCTTGGCCTCGAGGTGCTTCATCCAGGGTCCCTGGCTCCCATAAAATGAAAGAGAAACGACCCACTAGAGGCCCCTTTTGCTGATCGATTCCCACGCGCACCTTGACAGCGAACGCTATACCGACGACCGCGAGGCCATGCTGCGCCGCGCCTGGCAGGCCGGCGTGGGCACTGTGCTCTCCATCGGCATTGGCGAGCAGGCCAACGGAATGGACCAGGCCCTCGCCGTCTGCCGCCAGTTCAACAGCCATCCGGAGAGCGGCTCCGGCCTGCCCCGGCTCTATGCCAGCGCCGGCGTCTATCCGCACAACACGCCGGAGATCGACGACGCCGTGCTCTCCAAACTGGACAATTTGCTGGCCGAGCCGGAAGTGATCGCCTGCGGCGAGATCGGCTTGGACTACTACCACGAAGGCGCGCCCCACGCCGTGCAACTCGACGGGCTGAAGCGCCAACTGGAAATCGCCGCCGCGCGCAAGCGGCCGATTCTCATTCATTGCCGTCCTAAGGATGGAACGACCGACGCCTGGGACGAACTTCTTCCGATTCTGGAGGAGCATTGGAGGCCCACCGGACTGGGCGGCGTGATGCATTGCTTTGGCGGCGGATGGGAGCAAGCGCGCCGTTCGCTCGATCTTGGCTTCCTACTCTCGTTTGCCGGCAACCTCACCTATCCCAAGGCGCAGCCGATCCGCGATGTGGCCGAAAAGCTGCCGCTGGACGGTGTTCTGGTGGAGACCGACGCTCCCTGGCTGGCGCCCGTGCCCAACCGCGGCAAGCGCAATGAACCGGCCTGGGTGCTGGAGACGGCTCTGGTTCTGGCCGGGCAGTTGGGCGTAAATGCCGAAGAAATTGCCGCCGCCACTACGAAAAACTTCTTCAGGCTGTTTGATCTAAGCCCTGACGTGGGAAACTTATAAAGTTCGACCGGTGCAACTGGCCGGTCCATCGAGGAAGAGTACTATGGCTCAGGAAAATTCGTTTGACATTGTCAGCAAGGTGGAGATCCAGGAGGTCCGCAACGCCATTGACCAGGCGCTGAAGGAGATTCGCCAGCGCTTCGACCTGAAGGATTCCAATGCGGAGATCACGCTGGTCGAGGGCGACAAGGAGATTCAACTGGCCTCGGCCGGCGAGTACAAGCTGGAAGCGGTGAAGGAAATTCTCGGCCAGAAGCTGGTCAAGCGCGGCGTCTCGCTCAAGAACCTGACCTATGGCAAGCTTGAACCGGCTGCCGGCCAGAGCGTGCGCCAGAAGATTACCCTCCAGCAGGGCATTCCCATTGAAAAGGCCAAGGAGATTGTGCGTCTGGTCAAGGACTCGAAAAAGAAGGCGCAAGCGTCGATCCAAGGCGATACAGTCAGAATAACGAGCAAGGACCGCGACGAACTGCAATCCATCATCGCCTTGCTGCGGGCGAAAGAGTTGGGCGTGGAGTTGCAGTTTACCAACTACCGTACGAATTAGCGCATTCCTGGCTGGTGCCGGCGCATCTGATAGACAGGCGTCGCTTTCCTGCCAACCAGGACGAATTCAACTTGAGAACCGGAGAAATTTGAGCACATTGGCGACAGCGACGGCTAGGGAGATTTTCGATCTGCTGCGGGACGACCTCGCGGCCATCGAACTGGAGTTGGGCCGCGATGCCGCCTCCGGCGTTAGCACCATTACGGAAATTGCCGAGTACCTCAGGGCGGGCGGTGGCAAGCGCATCCGACCCTCTCTGCTCCTGTTGTCGGCGCATATGCTGGGCTACTCCGGCCCGGCCGCCATTCGCCTGGGTACGGTGGTCGAGATGGTGCACACCGCCACGCTGGTCCACGACGACATTATCGACGGCGCTGACGTGCGCCGCGGCCGCCCCTCGCCCAACACCACCTGGGGCAACGAGAAATGCGTGCTGGCCGGCGACTGGCTCTACATGCAGGCCTTCCGCGTGGCCCTCGAAGAGAAGAACCTGCGCGTGCTCGACCTGCTGATCGGATTGACCCAGCAGATGGTCGAGGGCGAGCTTATACAGATTCAAAAGCTGGGTAAGGCCGTCTCCGAAGCCGAGTACTACGACCTGATCTTCCGCAAAACCGCCAGCCTGTTTGCGGTTTCCATGCGTCTGGGCGCGGTGCTGGCCGAGGCTTCCGAGGAGCAGGAGACAGCTTTGGCCGAGTATGGCCGCGCGGTGGGTCTGGCCTTCCAGATTGTGGACGACGTGCTCGACCTGACGGCCACCGAAGAGGTTCTGGGCAAGCCAGTGGCCAGCGATCTGCGCGAGGGCAAGGCCACGCTGTCGGTGATTCACTCCATCGACCACGGCACGGCCCGCGACCGGCAATCGATTCAGCGGGTTCTGGACGACCGCAGCTTCGAGCGCGTCAGCCGCGAGCAGATTCAGGAGATTCTGCTCCGCAACGGATCGGTGGAGTATGCCATGGCTGCCGCCGAACGCTACGCCGAAGAGAGCCGTAAGGCGTTGGCTCCATTGCCCGATTCCGAGTTCAAGCGCGCCCTGCTTTGGGTGCCGGATTTCGTGGTCGCGCGGGAGAAGTAGGGCTACCGGCTCCGTCGTCTATCATTCATACAAGAGAGTCTGCGGGCGCTTCTCCGTCTCATCGGGGAAGCTGCAGCGATTCCAGAATTGCTGTCCCCGGAACCACCGACGACGAGCGGCTTTCTCAAGATGAAGCTTCGTTGCAAAGAGTTGGCAAGGGCACGTGAATTGTGGAACTGCTCTGCTGTCCGGCTCAAGATGCTGGCAGTTTCGGCAGTCCTCTCCACAATGCGAACTCCAAGGACAGATGAAATGATTACCAGACGTGTTTTTCTTCGCCGGGCTTCGGCGGTTGCGGGAGCAATGGGATTGATGAAGACTGTGGGAGCCGAGATTCTGGCCCCCGGCGCGGGCTCTTCCCCGCATGCGGACGTAACGAATTACGTCAAGATCAAGATCGGCACGGGAGGCCACGGACACACCTATCCCGGCGCCACTGTGCCCTTCGGCATGGTGCAGTTGAGCCCCGACACCTTTAACGAGGGCGGGGACCAGAGCGGCTGGGATCATTGTTCCGGCTACCACCTGGCAGATAAATACATCAGCGGCTTCAGCCACACCCACCTGAGCGGCACCGGCTGCGGCGACCTGCTGGACTTCCTGGTGATGCCGGGAACCGGGCCGGCCAAGACCGTCACGGGCCTGCGCGACCACCCCGAAGAGGGCTACCGTGCCCGTTTCTCCCATGACGACGAGACGGCCGAACCCGGCTACTACTCCGTGCTGCTGAAGGACCTGAACATCCGGGCCGAACTGAGCGCCACCGAGCGGGTGGGCATCCATAAGTACACCTTCCCCAAAAGCGATTCGAGCCACATCCTGCTCGACCTGCTCCATACCGACGACGACAAAACCGAGGGCATGCGCTGGTCGAAGCTGACAGTGGTGGGCAACGACGCGGTTCTGGGCGGCCGCAGCACCGACCAGTGGGCCGGCGGACGCGAAATCTATTTTGCGATGAAGTTCTCCAAGCCTTTCTCCTCCTTTGAGATCGTCTCTGCGGACAAGCCTCTCGCCGCGGGAACGCGCGAAGCCGACGGCAAATCGCTCCGCAGCGTCTTCCACTTCACCACCGCGGATGGCGAAGCGGTGCTGGTGAAGGTGGGCCTCTCCAGCGTCAGCGCCGAAGGGGCAGCGAAGAATCTGCAAGCGGAGATTCCCGGCTGGGATTTTTCCGGCGTCCGGCGGAATGCGCACGAGGCTTGGGTGCGCGAACTCTCCGCCATTCACGTGGAGAGCAGCAATCAGCGGCAGAAAGAGATTTTCTACACTGGCCTCTATCATGCGTTTGTCGCGCCGACGCTCTTTGACGATGCGGACGGGCAGTACCGCGGCATGGACGGCAAACTGCACACGCTCCCCGCGGGCGAGCACAATTACAGTACCTACTCGCTGTGGGACACCTATCGCTCGGCGCATCCGCTCTACACGCTGGTCCAGGCCAAGCGGGTTCCGGGTATCGTGAACTGCCTGACGCGCATGGCGGAAGAGAGCCCGGCGGGCATGCCGGTATGGCCGCTGCACGGCAAGGAAACCGGCTGCATGACCGGCTATCACTCCGTTGTGGTGATGGCCGAGGCAGTGGCCAAGGGGATTCCGGGCATCGACGTGAAGAGAGCCTGGAACGCAGCGAGGAAGCGCGCCCTGGAGGACAACTACCAGGGGCTGGCTTCCTTCCGCAAGCTGGGCTACATTCCTGCCGACAAGGAATCCGAGTCGGCCAGCAAGACTCTGGACTACGCCTATGACGCATGGGCAGCGGCCCACCTGGCGCAGGCTGCGGGAGCCACGGAAGATGCGGCGCTTCTGACCAAGCAGGCCGGCTACTATCGCAACCTCTACGACAAGAGCACCACCTTCATTCGCCCCAAGCTCGCGGACGGCGCGTGGACAGAGCCTTTCGCGGCCAATGAAATGGGCCACGGCAAGCAGTGGAAGGACTACACGGAGTCGAATCCCTGGGTCACCACCTTCAGCCAACAGCACGATCCCAAGGGGCTGGCCGAACTGCTGGGCGGCCGTGAGGCTCTGGCGAACAAGCTGGACGGCCTCTTCAGTGCCTCTTCAGAGCTTCCGCCGGACGCGCCGCCGGACATCGCCGGACTGATTGGCCAATATGCGCACGGCAACGAGCCGGGCCATCACATCGCCTACTTGTACAACTACGTGGGCACCCCCTACAAGACGCAGGAGCGCGTAGCGAGCCTCTGCGAAACCATGTATGACAACAAGCCCGACGGACTGGCCGGGAACGAGGACTGCGGGCAGATGTCGGCCTGGTATGTTCTCAGCGCCCTCGGCTTCTATCCTGTGGATCCGGTCAGCACCAACTATGTCTTCGGTACGCCGATGTTCGACCGCGCCGAGGTGCGGGTGGGCAGCGGCAAGAAGCTGGTTCTGATCGCCAAGCGCAGCTCCGCGAAGGACATCTACATCCAGTCGGTGACCTTCAACGGCAAGCCGCATTCCAAGCTCTGGTTCAGCCACGCGGACATTGCGAATGGCGGTATGTTCGTCTTCACGATGGGCAGTCAGCCGAACAAGGCCTTCGGCGCCACCGAGCAGGACGCCCCGCCGTCGATGACTGTCTAACTTCCTAATTGCTTCAAACGGGAAGAGCCCCACACAGGATTCTCTGCGTGGGGCTCTTCCCGTTTGTGCGGACTCAGTCTGTCGCGGCAAAGGTTGAGATAACCACTAACCACAGGCGCTGTCATCCTGACGCGCAGCGGAAGGATCTGCAGTTGCTCTTTTTCGCCACTACCCGCTTCGGGGATGAGGTGTAATATGCCGCCATGGACGAAGGCATCTACTTCACGTACATCATGGCAAGCCGCAGTCGCACGTTATACATCGGTATGACCGGGAACCTGCAGAAGCGAGTCTTTGAACACAAATGGAAGGAACACGACGGCTTCACGGCACGCTACAACTGTGATCGTCTGGTGTGGTTCGAGCGCCATCAGGATGTGCAACGGGCCATCGCGCGGGAAAAGGAACTGAAGGGATGGAGACGCGCGAAGAAGATTGCATTGATAGAGTCAGTCAATGCAGCATGGGTCGATCTGAGCCGCGACTGGTACGACTGCGAGCCCGCGGATTACCGGAGATCGCTGAATCGAATGGACGCCTGAAGAGCAACTGCAGATCCTTCCGCTGCGCGTCAGGATGACACTATTGTGGTGGTGAGGCATGTTCGCGTGTCGCTGCCTGCGCGCCTCACCATTCGGCTCAGGCCCGGCTGAGCTGAGTCGCGGGATGTGAACAGGCATCTTCACTGAAATCGACAATCATTCGAGCCAAGCGTAGACTTTCCTCTGTTTCATCAAAGCACCGGCCAGCAACGGTTTGGCGCTGGCGCGAGACGGAGTTGTGAATGCGACAAACTCATTTTCTTCGTGCTCTAATGACCTCTCTGTTCGGCCTCATCTCCTGCGCGTCCGTTGCTTTGGCGCAAACGGGCACGACTCCGCAGTCACAGATTCGAGATACAGGTATCTCAGGGCTGTGGGTGTTAGCCAACGTCAGTTTTGCTGGCATGCGTGCGCAAAATAACCCGAGCGTGCTCTGGCGAACATTGGCTTTTATTTTCGGCTTACCCGGAACGATTGTGACATTCTTCGCCGTCCATGAGGGAAGTGACCGCGCGTACGGCATCGATTTGCCGCGAAGGCCCAGGCCATAAGCGGCTTGATTGTCGCAACTTTCTACTCGTCCACCATCAGTGTCTTGAGCGCTTCCTCGTACTGTTCTGGCAGGTGCTTGCGTTTCATCTGCGGGTCGCAGACCACGTGGACCGTCTCGCCTTCGGCCAGAAGCTTGGGCTCCTCGCCGTCCGCGGCTTTGCGCAGGATGCGATAGCCGAACTTGATGACTGGACCGCGCAGCAGGGTGGGCCGGGTCTCGATCAGGATTTCGTCGTCGTAGAGAGCGGGAGAGCGATAGCGGCAGGTGGCTTCGACGACCGGCAGAATGCAGCCATGTTCGACTTCCAGATCGCGATAGGAAAGGCCCAGTGTGCGCAGCACTTCGACGCGGCCAATCTCGAACCAAACCAGATAATTCGCATAGTAGACCACATGCATCTGGTCGGTTTCAGCGTAGCGCACCCTCAGTTCGGTAGTGACGGGCATCGTGCTCTTTCGAGGGGTCAGGGTCGGCGGTTAAGCAGTTGCGTTTCCTGATCCCTGACCCCTGATCTCTGATCCCTGCTTCTAGGGCTTTAAATGCGTGAAGATCGGCAGCTTGGTCACGTCGTTGAAGATGACGAAAGCGAAGAACGCCAGGATCAACACAAACGCCGCCTGGTAGATGCGCTCCTTGACGGCGATGTTGATGTCGTGGCGGAGCAGGCTTTCAATCAGCAGGAAAAGGATCATGCCGCCGTCCAGAATCGGGAAGGGAAGCAGGTTGAGAATGCCCAGGTTCAGGCTGATCTCACCCGCCAGCCCGAACTTCGGGAACCAACCCTTCATCTCTGCGGCTTCGCCCGCCATGCGGGCAATGCCCACCGGACCGGAAAGCTGCGAAACCGAAACCCGGCGCGTAAAGATCCGCTGCAGCACTTCGACAATCAGGAACGAGTTGTCTTTGCAGAAGACGGTGGATTTCCGAGCTGCGGCGATCAGAGGCAGCGGATCGTTGCGTAAAGGCGTCAGCGTGGGGGCGAAGCCCAGCTTCCAGCCAGCGTCGAGCTTGGCCGGGTGCGCCACCATGTTCAGAGCGGTGCCGTTGCGCAGGACCACCAGAGAAAGCGGCTGGCCCTTGCCTGCCTGCATATAAGCCAGCAGCGATGAGACGGTGTGGAAGGGGTGCCCATCCACGGACTGGATGGCGTCACCAGCGTGCAGTCCAGCCTGTTCCGCCGGAGTTCCCGGCTGCACTTCCTGCACCCCGATGGGGCCGGGCAGAAACTGCGGCAAAAGGCCCAAATCGGTCAGGTCGAAGTCCTGGCCCTTGGCGCTGGCCGGCACGTGCAGGCTCAGGGGAACGATCTTGCCCGCCCGCTCTACCGCTACCGGAATCGTCTGCTCCGGATTCAGCTTGATCCGCTCGTAGACCTTTTCCCAGCTTGGATTGTCGGCATTGTCGAAGTGGCGGATGATGTCGCCGGGCGCAAAGCCGGCCTGCTCGGCAGCCGAACCGCCGGTGACCCACTCGATGGCCGTCTCTTTCACTTCGACCGAGGGAACCTCGTTGATCAAGCCGAAGTAAATGATCATCAGCACAAAGGCCAGAACGAAGTTGGCGGCCGGTCCGGCCAAGCCAATCAGCATCCGCTGCCAGCGTGGATGGGAGGTGAAGGCGCCGGGATCTTCGGGCGGCGCCTGATTGGCTGTTCCGGTGGCCGCATCGCCGGGCTCGCTGAAGTTCTCGCCGGTCATCTTCACAAAGCCGCCCAGGGGAAGCAGGCAGACCTTGTAGTCGGTTTCCCCGTACTTGAAGCCGAAGAGGCGCGGCCCAAAGCCGAAAGAGAAGGCCTCGACGCGCACCTTGCACAGCTTGGCCACGGCAAAGTGGCCAAACTCATGGACCACGACCATGACGCCGACAAGGACGATGAAAGCTGCGGCTGAAACTAGAAATTCATGCATAAATGTGCGGTTTATCCCTCTGTAGAGCGCCCAGCGTCAGGCTCTTTGCGCCGCGCATCCCTGCACGACGGCCCGTGCCGTTTCGCGTGCTGCCCGATCTGCGGAAAGCACCTCCGCAATGGTAGCGGGATGCGCCTCGGGCGTGGCTGCGAGCACCTCTTCAATTGTACGCGGGATTCCCATAAACGGGATTTTCCGGTCCAGGAAGGCCGCTACCGCTACTTCGTCGGCAGCGTTCAGGGCGATGCAGTGGGCCCCGCCCTTTTCCGCCGCCTCAAAGGCCAGCCGCAGACAAGGGAAGCGCTCGAAATCGGGTGGCTCAAAGTCCAGATGGCGCAGCGAGGCCAGGTCGAAGGTCAGCGTGGAAGCCGGTCGCTCGGGATAAGCCAGCGCGTACAGAATCGGTAGCCGCATGTCGGTGACCGAAATCTGCGCCAGGATCGAGCCGTCCACGTACTCCACCAGAGAATGCACCGTGGACTGCGGATGGACGGTGACCCGCACCTGGGCAGGCGTCACGTCGAACAGACGGCAGGCCTCGATCACTTCCAGGCCCTTATTGAGCATGGACGCCGAGTCGACCGTGATCCTGCGGCCCATCACCCAGGTGGGGTGCTTGAGCGCCTGCTCGGGGGTGATATTGGCGAACTGGTCCAGCGGAAGCGCGCGGAACGGCCCGCCCGAGGCGGTGAGCCAGATGAACTTGACCTCAGCGTGCGCACCCACGCGCAGACACTGGTGGACGGCGTTGTGTTCGCTGTCGATGGGCAGAATGGGCACGTTGTGTTCGCGCGCGGCACGGGTCAGAATCTCGCCCGCGGCCACCATGCATTCCTTGTTAGCCAGTCCCAGCGGCTTTCCCGCCAGAATCGCAGCGTGCGTGGCCTCCAGGCCGGCAACGCCCACAATGGCCGAAACCACAAAATCCGCTTCGGGCAGCGTGGCGCAAGCAACGGTGCCGGCTGTGCCGTGAACCACCTCAATGTCCGTGACGCCGGCTTCACGCAGGCGCTTGGCCAAGTCTCCGGCCAGCTCTTCGGTAGCCAGCGAGACGATCTTCGGACGCCAGTGGACAGCCTGAGCAAAGGCTACGTCCACGTTGCGCCCCGCGGCCAATGAGGCGACGGAGAAGCGTTCGGGAAACTGTTCGACGATGGAAAGCGTGCTGGTGCCGATGGAGCCGGTGGAACCGAGAATCGCGAGTCTTTTCAAGGGATCTCTTTTAAGAGCAGGAGCTCTGCTGAAATCCATTTTAGTCTCTGGCAACTGAGGCGTCAGAACCGCTGGTGAATCAGCAGCGCGTACCACAGCACCGGAGCGGCCAGCAGCAGCGCGTCGATGCGGTCCAGAACGCCGCCGTGGCCGGGGAGCAGGGCGCCGGAGTCCTTGACGCCCGCCGAGCGCTTCAGCGCCGACTCGACCAAATCGCCCACCTGCGCAGCCACGTTGACCACCACGGCCAGCAGCAGCCAGAACCAGATCTCCTCGGGGTAGGAAAGCACGGCCGAATCCCATTGGACCGCCAACTGATGGGCCAGGGCCAGCAGCGCGCCGGCTGCCAGCAGACTGCCGGCCACCGAGCCGACAGTACCCTCCCAGGTCTTGTTCGGGCTGAGCGAAGGCGCCAGCTTGTGCTTACCAAAAGCCTTGCCGATGTAGAGAGCCGCAATGTCGCCGGCCCAGACCGCGCAGAACAGAAACGCCACCAGCGACGGGCCATTGGTCTGTTCGCGCAGGGCGGGCAGGGCAATCATGGTGAATCCGACATAAAGCAGGCAGAAGATGGACGTCGCGGCGTCCGCCAAGACCTGCGCGACGGGCCTCAGAAATGTGCAGTAAACCAGCAGCCCCAGGCTCAGGAAGCCGAGTACGGCCGGGGTCTGGTCGGGCCACAAAAAGGTGCCGATAAACAGAGCCAGAATGGCCACCAGCACCGCAACCCGCGGCGGATTGGCTCCGCTGTGCTCAGCCAGCCCGACATATTCCCAGCCCGCCAGCATGGATACTGCCGCAACGGCCAGCGTAAACAGCCATTGCCACCTTGGCCCAAGAAACACCAGAGCCATGACCACCGGAATCAATAGAACAGCCGTAAGGATGCGTTTCATTCAGGGTTGAGAATACACCGCCAGGGGGAGGCCCGTACCGGATGGAAGGCTATCAAAATGCTGATTCGGAAACAAATAACCGCATTTTTCTTGCGGAGCGCAAGGCGGCTCCAACTCCCGCGCCGCGAGAACACACGATCCGGTTGTTCGACCGCTTTACATCGACTCCATCTCTCCATTCAAGGGTGCCATCGGCCTGCGCTCAAATTTCATGTCTGAATGATAAAATCCAACTCATCTTTCAAGCCAATATGCCTGCCAAACACGTTGGTGAAAAGACGCGCCCAATCCAAACTCGCAGCTAAACAGGCGTTTTGTAGAATGGCCTGAATAGTCAACAAATTGCTTTCATAACCCCGGGCATCGAGTCGTCCTGTGTGGCGCTCGAGCCTATGGAGCCGCTTATGCCGATTGTCAAAAAGAATTGCGAATATTGTCCGCCTCCCCACAACAAGCCTCCGGTCCCCAGTGGTCTTCGGGATTGGGAGATGCACCCGTCCTGGATTGCCGGCATGGAAGCCCTGAATGCCTACAGCGATTGGGTGAGTTCGTTCGTATTGCCTATCGCCTTCCAGTGGATTGAGGAGCACAAGCCGGAGGTTTACGCTTCCGTGCCCGAGGAACTGAAGGACGACGTCGGCGTGGTCATTGCTGCCGCCTTCAGGCTGATTAAGGAACTTCCCGCCTACCAAAGCGGGATGGAGAAGAGCGCAGCTTTCGAAGCAGACGTGGCCAGTGGAGCTCACGATACATCGAAGACCAATCCGGTATGGACGGGAATTGTAACAAAGGTCCGAGCCGGCACGGAGCAAGCATTCGCAGAGCAAGCATCGCTTCTGGGGGACGTAGAGGAGTAAGGCGGCCACGCGGACGGCGACCTGCAACCGTTCTCAACCATACCTAGTACCGTGTCCGTGTAAATTCGTGCTCTCCCAGGTCCCAAAAGCGGGACCTGGGGCATCCATTTTCCTGGGCTTGTTTACGAAATCACGAGGACACGGTACTCGGGCGTATCGCAAGGCCAGAGATGCTGTGATGGACAAGGCACAGCTTCTCTGGTTTTGTCGTCTTTGCCGAGTCGGAGACCTGGCAACAAAACAGGCGCTTTGCTATTGAACAACCGGGGTGTCCATTTCAGCTTGAATGACGCAATTGCGTCCACAGCCCTTGGCCCGGTAGAGAGCTGAATCGACGGCGCGGATGACAGCATCGGCATCGTCATGGGACGGAAGAACTGACACTACGCCAAAGCTTGCGGTTACCTGCACTAAGGTTTTGCCATCCAGAATGCGCGCCGATTGCACGGCCGCACGCAGTTCTTCGCCGCGAATCAGCGCGCTTTCCATTCCGCAATTTGGCAGGATCAATAGAAATTCCTCGCCACCGTACCGGCCCACGCTGTCATAGGGACGCAGAGTGCGCATAAAGATCGTGCCGATCTCTTTCAATACCTGATCGCCTGCCAGGTGGCCAAAGCTATCGTTGACCTTCTTGAAATGGTCGACATCGGCCAGGATCACGCTCAGCGGCGTCTTATCGCGAAGCGAGCGGATCATCTCCTGGCCCAACCGCTCGACAATCACGCGGTGATTCCACAGGCCGGTCAAACCATCGTGTTCGGCGTGGTGCCGCATCCGGTTGCTGTCGCGCAACAGTTCCACCTTCTCCTGTTCCAGTGCAACCTGGCGGAGCTGATCCTCGCGGACGCTGTTATAGACCGCGTAAATAATAGCGGCGAACAGGAGTGCCCCGGCTATCGTGCCTAGGGAAATCTCATTACCACCAATGAAGAAGAGGGACGAGTCGATCTTATCCGCAATGGACCAACCGGTGAACTGGCGGCCTTGCTTAATTGTGCTGCTGAAGAAGAGCATCAGTTGGTTGAGAAATGCCAGAACGGTTACCAGCCAGCGAGCCGAGTTGAACTGCTTGCGCTGGAAAAGCGCATAGCCCACCAGAACTAGTGGAAGAGATTCAAACAAGATTGAGAAAGATGTCAATACGGCATCGGAAACCTGGGCAAGTGCGGTCCAATGCGGATTCCCACTTAGGGCAATCAGCCCTCCATCCAATGTCTCTATGACGATGTAAATGCAAGCGAGGATCCTCGCAATGCGGCAAATGGCGCGGTTCTCATGGAGAGAAAGAAGCCAGAGGAGGAGAAACCAGAGCGACACATTCTGCATGGCGCTCAGGGGCTCTGCAACTCCCATAGCTAGAGGGTAGGGCCAGCCTAGATGGGCATTCATGAGCAGCAGAATGGCTGGTTGCACGATGGCAAAGCCTGCCGTCCAGAACAAGACCCATCGGCTGGGAGCTCGCACCCAGAGAAGAAAACTCAGGAAGGCAATCGCGGCGCAGAGAAGATTCGCGCCAAATTGGAGTTGCCGGCTGCGCAGCCACTGGAATTCATTTGCGGCATTCGCAGTGGCAATGGCTTCGGGACTCCCAATCAGTGGGGCAGCATCAAAACCGCCACGCTGACCGGAATCGTCGGAGAGCAGGGGAGCCTTCCAAACGCGCACCGCCAGGACCCCTCGCTGCACCTGGCCTAGTTCAAAGGACTGCATTGGCTGCGAAATGTACGAAACTGGGTGGGGTGGCAGCTTGCCGCTCCGTCCGATCAGCGAGCCGTTCCAATAAATCTCGTATGAATCGTGGATACTCGGCACCAAGAGCGCGAACTCCTGGGCAATGCCGGGGGCTCCTTTGTACGCGCTGTTGAGCGCGATCGAACACCGGTACCACGCCACACCTGTGAGTCGCGCATGACCCTGCTTGCCCCACGGCCGGTCCGCGCTGAGCTGCTCCCAGTCAGAGCTGTCGAAGGTGGGGCTTGCCCAGGCGGGATCGTCTCCTGGGTGGAATTGCCACGGTCCGTCGAGCGTGATAGTCCCCTTGCCGAGCCCCTCGATCACAAGAGGGGCCGTCGCCGCGCTCTTCGCGCTTGCTTGCGTCGCGTGTACCGTATGGGCAGCAAAAATAAGCAGTACTATGGCGGCGGTGCGGTACAGGGAAAAATAGCCTGAGGCCATAATGTTGAGCATACAAATGAAAACTCATTTTTGCGCGGAAAAATGGGATTTGTTCCCATCCCTAAGTCATGCGGACTCGATGGAGTCAGCAAATCTGTACGGATTCGCGCCAAATCGCCAACCCACGTTTCGCGGCTGTGTCAGCAGGCAAATCTTCTGATTTACGCACACTGCCTGAATCAGTACCTACTCGGTAGTTACTTCCCGGTCAGGCTCATGTTTTTTGTGTAGCCGCGCGGTTTTGTGGGCAACCTGGCGACTCTCTTGTCAAAGCCGCAAAGGCCTTATCGCACGGGAAGAACGGTCTTGTCCGGATCTTCTTCGACGACGCCGCAGTTCTTGCCGATGCCGCCGAAACGCCGTTCGCGCCCCTGGTAGTCGGCGATCGCCTCCAGCAGGTGAATGCCGCGGAAGTCCGGCCAAAGCCGGTCGGTGACAAAGATTTCCGTGTAGGCGATCTGCCAGAGCAGGTAATTGGAAAGGCGCATCTCACCCGAAGTCCGGATCAGCAGGTCGGGATCGGGCATGTGCGCCGTGTAGAGATGGCGGTGAATGTCCTCCTCGGTGACCTTCTCGGGAGCCAGTTTCTCTAACTGGATTTCTGCCGCAAGTCCCCGGAATGCGTCCACCAGTTCCGAGCGCCCGCCGTAGTTCAGAGCCAGGGTGAGGGTGGTGCCGGTGTTGCGCGTCGTGGCTTCTTCGGCCCAGCGCATCTTCTCCTGCACTTCGGGCGGCAATTCGTGGATGCGCCCGATGTACCTCATGCGCACATTGTTGTCCATCATGCGCTCGAGGTTGCTGTCCAGGTAACTCCTGAGCAGGCGCATCAGGAAGTTGACCTCGGCGGGCGGGCGGCGCAGGCTGTTTTCGAGAGAAAACGCATAGAGCGTTAGCCAGGGCAGACCGATCCGGGAAGCCGTCTCCGTCACCAGTTGCACGCTCTTGGCGCCCTGCTGGTGGCCCAGGAACCGCTTCAGCGAGCGGCGGCCGGCCCATCGCCCGTTGCCGTCCATGATGATGGCCACGTGTTGGGGCAGACGCTCCGGCTTCAGAGTGTCGTAGACGGCGCGCTCCTCGGCGGGCAACTCGTCGATGCGCGGATTGGAAGAAGAGTGCAAAGAATCCGCCTTGTGTCCGGTCCCGATTCCATCGCGGCTGGGCACAGACGGCTCAAAAGCCCGACTGGCGCACAACCGTCCCAGCCATTCATCATCCACCACTGGACCGCCGCAAGACAATGAGCCGCTTGGCAAAAATGCAGAAAACCTGCCGGGCGAGCCTTATGCAGTGCGCCTGCCGCCTCCCTGGGCCATCTCGCGCGCAGCTTCAGAGACCAGCGACCGGTGAAGCGGCGACAGATTGGGCAGCAAGACCGCAATTTCGGCCAGCAACGGGTCGCCCAGCACCGCCGTTACCTCTTCGTCCCGGCGGCTGCGGGCGTCCTTGACCAGTTGGCCCACGCCCACACCCAGGGCCGCCGCCAGCCGCTCCAGGGAGCCCAGTGTCGGTATCGCCTTACCGTTCTCGATTTTCGAGATGTAGGTCCTTGGCACCTCCATCCGCCCAGCCACTTGGCGCTGGCTCAGGTGGCGCGCGCGCCGAATCTCGCGCACCTGGCCCGCCACCCGCAGTCCTGCTTCCTCCGACGGCTCTGCGGGGTGAAAGTCGACCGCAACCGGGCCTGGCTTTTCCGCCTCCACCACGTGAAGGAGTTTATGACACTTTCTGCATAGGGAATTGCTGGTTCTGAACTGAATCAGGGTGCAGAATCCACAGCGCACTACCTCGCGTGGGTCCACGCTCACTAGGGTTGTAGCCATCGGCTGTGTGCGGAGTGCCAGAGCTTGGTCTCCGGGGTGCGTGTTCGCACCACGATCTGTGCTAATTTCAGGCGAATGAACCATAATTGTCAAGTGGAAACTTAGGATCGCGCCCAAGTTTCCCCCATCATACCCCGGAAAACCCTAAGAAAAACGAACCAAATTGTGCAACAGGGAGCAAAAGATGATGAATTTTGATGCCGGCGCTCCGGGCTACGGGCGCTCGCAGGCGCAGAAACTGCTCGCCGAGTGGACCCATAGCGAGAGCCTGCGCAAGCACGCATTGGCCGTCGAGGTCTGTATGACCGCCTGCGGCGAGGCCGAGGCCAACCGGCTGGCGCTGGTTGGCGCGGACCGCGAAGCACTGGTCGAGCTCTACTCCACAACCGGCCTTCTGCACGATTTCGACTACGAACTCCACCCCACCGTCGAGGAGCATCCCTTCGTGGGCGTGCGCGAACTGGAGCGGCTGGGCTGGCCGGAGCCGTTGCGCACCGCCATCCTGGGCCACGCGCAATACTCCGGCGTCCCGCGCGTTACGCACCTGGCAAAGGCCCTGTTTGCCTGCGACGAGCTGGCCGGCTTCCTGACCGCCTGCACACTGGTCAAACCCAGCAAGGCCATTGCCGATGTGGAAGTGGCCGGAGTGCGCAAGAAGCTGAAGGACAAGGCCTTTGCACGCGGCGTCAGCCGCGACGACATTCGCCAGGGTGCGGAAGAGCTGGGCGTCGAGCTGGACGCGCACATCGCGTTTTGCCTCGAAGCGATGAAAAAGCGGGCTGCCGAGTTGGGGCTGTAAAAGGTTGCTTGCGGGTGCGCATAGCCGCCGGACACCAGGAGCCAATCTGCGCTACGATAGGCAGTTCAAGCCTCCGGAGCCGTTTTGCGGCGCCTTGCTGAAGGAGAGTTTCATGGCCAGCTTCGAGCACATCGTCACCCAAACCGCCAACGGCGTAAGAACCATCACCCTGAACCGGCCGGACAAGCGCAACGCGCTTTCCCCGGCTCTGATTGAGGAGCTTACCCTGGCCCTGGGCGAGGCCGAGCAATGCAGCTGCGGCGTGGTCGTCCTCACCGGGGCTGGTTCGGCCTTTTGCGCCGGGCTGGACATGGAACATCTGGCAACCACCACCGCCCGCACGCAGGAGGAGCACCGCCAGGACTCGGAAAACATGGCGCGTGTCCTGCGTACCCTCTATGACTTCCCCAAGCCGGTCATCGCCGCAGTCAACGGGCCGGCCATCGCCGGGGGCATGATTCTGGCCACCATTCCCGACTTCACCCTGGCCACGCCCGAAGCCAAATTTGGCTTGAACGAGGTCCGCGTGGGCTTTGTGCCGGCCATCGCGTCGTCGTTTCTGATCCGCCAGGTGGGCGAGAAACGCACTCGCGAACTGCTCCTCACCGGCAGACTCTTGAGGGCGCACGAAGCGCAGGAAATTGGCCTGGTGACGCAGATTGTAGCCGCCGAAGAGCTGTTGCAAACCGCCCAGGCGCTGGCCCAGACGCTCCTGTTGAATAGCCCCCAGGCAATGCACGCCGTCAAGTGCCTGCTGGCCAAGCCCGCCCGCCGCCGCCTCGACGAAGAATTGGAAGACGCTATCCAGGCCAACTCCCTGCAGTGCTCGGCCGAGGACTTCAGGGAAGGCGTCGAGGCTTTCCGGCAGCACCGCCGCCCCGACTGGCCCAGCATGAAGGTCAAGGTGTAGGAGCCTCTCCTCCTCAACGCGCACGCCCGATGTCTGTCATCTACAGGCAATCGCGGAGGTTTCCGTCTCTTCTCGCCTTTACAGAGTGTTCTCGAAGGGCTCCCCCACGCCGGCCGTGATTTGAGTCACCGCGCACTGCGGCCCAAGGCTGCGATTCTGAGATAGATCGCCCAATTGAGGAAAAACACATATGAGAAACCTTGCAGTCTTGACCAGTGGAGGAGACGCTCCGGGGATGAACGCCGCGATTCGCGCGGTGATTCGGACCGGGCAGTCACGCGGCATCAACACCTGGGGCGTCTACCAGGGCTACTCGGGACTGATTGAGGGCAACTTCAAACGCCTCGGCGCGCGCGATGTGAGCAGCATTATTCAGCGCGGCGGCACGGCGCTGGGTTCGGCCCGCTGTCCGGAGTTTCAGACCGAAGAAGGCGTCGAGCTGGCCATTCGCCGGATGCGCGGCGCCGGCATCGACGGCCTGATCGTGATCGGCGGCAACGGCTCGCAGACCGGAGCCAATGCGCTCCGCAAGATGGACTTTCCCGTCGTCGGCGTGGCCTCCACCATCGACAACGATCTCTTCGGCTCGGACATTACCATCGGCGTCGACACCGCCCTGAATGTCGCTCTGAACGCCATCGACAACCTGAAGGTGACGGCTTCCTCGCATCGCCGCGCCCTGTTTGTCGAAGTGATGGGCCGCAAGTGCGGCTATCTGGCCTTGATGGCGGGTATCGCCGGCGGCGCCGAGGCCATTGTTCTGCCCGAAGTGGATGTGGTTCCCGAGCAGTTGGCCGAGCGCATTCAGGACGTGTACCAGCGCGGCAAGCCGCATGCCATCGTGGTAGTGGCCGAAGGCGCCAAGTACAACGCCGAGGGCATCTGCCAGTACTTCAAGGACCACGACCTGTTGTGCGGCTACGAGTTCCGCCCGACGGTGCTCGGCTATGTACAGCGCGGCGCCGTCCCCACCTGTGCCGACCGCCTGCTGGGCACCCGCCTGGGCTCCGAAGCTGCCGAACAGATCATCGACGGCAACCAGGGCGTGCTGGTAGGAGTCTCAGGAGGCGCGCTGATCACCACGCCCTTAGAAGAGGTCGTGGTGGGCAAAAAGCCGCTCGACCCGTGGTTCCTAAAGGCCGCCGAGATGCTGGCGCGGTAAGAAGTCATTGATCGTTCGCTAAACATGTGTGGCTTGAGTTTCCGATGCTGTATAGTTATTTTGCTATACAGAGAAGTGCGGAGAGCGCATGGTTCAGCCACCGAGAGCCGCCATTTCGTGGGAGGGCGACTCGTTGGAAGTCCTCAAAGAATGGCCGCGCGAGATACAGCGAGTCTTCGGGCTTTCCCTTCTGAAACTTCAGCAGGGGGAGCGCCCGACTCTCGCGGCGCGGCCCATGCAGTCGATTGGACAAGGGGTCTTCGAGCTAAAGGCCGCGGATGATGCGGCTTGGTATCGCATCATTTACCTGGCACGCATTGAGGACACGATCTACGTTCTCGACTCTTTCATCAAAAAGAGCAGGAAGACCGAAAAGAACGATCTGAATCGAGCCCGGACGCGACTTTCCCAGGTAAGGCGGCGCATCCAGGAAGAGAGGTCCGATGCCAAGCGCAAAAGCGGCAAATAAACCCGGTCATATCACCACGGGGAACGTACTGGAAGACCTCGGCTTCACTCCCAGAGAGATCAGGGAGATGGAGATCAAGCACGATCTTTGGGTTCCGATCCGGGCTGAGATTGAGGCCCGCAAGCTCACTCAAGCCCAGCTTGCCAAGCTCTTGCAGATTCACCAGCCCGACGCGAGCTTGTTGTTGCGCGGCCAGATCACTCGCTTCAGCATCACCAAGCTCCTCGAATTTGCCCACAGCTTGCAGCTTGCCGTTACACTCAGCGTGGCTCCCAGGACGGAAAGCGCAAAGCCCCAGGATGCCGCGCGAATTCCCATGCGCAAGCCCGGCGCGCGTCACAAAACGGCCAAGTCTGCGGCTGAGCCGCGGACTCTGAAAAGCGCATCTTTGGGCTGAATAGGGTGCGAAAAGGCCCCGATGAATGGCGTTTTGTGTCAGGGCACAACTTCAGTCGTGCCGCAAGTAGCTGAAAAATAAAGAGGGCTTTAGCCCCTGTGGTCAGTCTCTTGGGGTACTACTCCCGAATTCAAGCCTCTTTCCGCGGCCTGTTAGGACGTCGCCTCAGGCGAACGGATGATTGGCCCTGAGCTCCGCCACAATCTCCGCGGCGGCCACCCGCGCCTGGTCCGCCTGGTCGGGCGGGAAACTGATAGCGCCCACGCGGGCGTGACCGCCTCCGCCGTAGCGTTCGCAGACCTTGGCCAGGTTCACCATCTTCGTTGGATCGGCCTTGGTCCAGGGATTCGAACCGACCGAGACCTTGGTGCGGAAGCTGGACTTCGACAGGCCGATCGAGTAAGTCGCCTCGGGGTGCAGATAGTAGGGGATGAACTTGTTGAACCCCTCCACCGGATGGTCGGTGATATCGAAGAAGATGGTGCCGTCGCGCTCTTCCGACCGGCTGCGGATCAGCTCCAGCGACTCCTTGTGCCGCTCCAGAAGCGGCGGCAACAGGCTGGCCACAAAGGGCTGAGCAAGCACCTCGGTCAGCGGCATCTCGGTCAGCAGCGGAATTAGCCGCGGAATGAAGGCCGGGTCCTGCGTTGCCTCGATGATCAACGTCAGCTTCATCGCCGGGGCCGGCATCTCGACGGCCGACTCGGGACTCTCATAGAGCGCGCCGTCCACAATATTGGCCCAGTGAATCAGATCCGCAACCGGTTTCGTGTCGAAGCCGAAGCGCGTCGAAGCAATGTGCGCCAGAAAGCTGGTGCAGGAGGTGTAGTCGGGGTCGAAGAACTTGCGCCCCCCGCATTCCGGATCCCGCTGGCAGGCCACAAAGTGCTGACGGTCTTCGTCCGTCAGAAATGCAGATTGATGGTGATCGAACCACCAGGTGATTTTGGGCGAGGCGGAATATTTGAAATCGACGATGGCGTTCTGGTCGCCGGTAAACTCGCTCTCGTCAAAGAGCGCGCCCGCCCGGTGAACCAGCCCGTGGTACTCGTAGCTAGCGCCCTGGGCGACGCACTCCCGGTGGAAGCGCGTAAACAGCGAGGCCGAGCAGGCTCCGTCGAAACATTTGTCGTGGTAAAAGACGCGAACCCGCAAAGCGATGATTCCTCCGTGTGTCGAAATATGCAAGGACCGAACTGTTAAGCATCAAGGGCTTGGCCGATTGTGTCAAGGCGGATTGCGGCGGAAGAAGCATTAACCGTCTCAAAACCGGGCTGTTTCCAGAGGCGAATCCGCGGTCCAGCGGCTCTTGTAATACGAAATAATACGTTGTATCATTTTGTATTATGAGCTCCCCGCGCACCATCAGTTTCCGCATCGCACCCGAGAAGGTTGCCGAACTGGACCTGATCGCCAAGGCCCTGGACCGCGACCGCAGCTACTTGCTCAACGAAGCCGTGGACGGCTACCTGAGCGAGCAGAAGCGGTTTGTGGCCATGGTGGAAGAGGGGCTGGAAGCTTCGCGGAAGGGAGAACTGATCGACGACGAAGAGGTTGGAGCGTTGATTGACTCCTGGATTTTGGACAAGGCCTCGGAAGAAAAGAAGGTGCGGGCGAGAGCGTGAAAGTTCGCTGGACTCTGCCGGCAGCCAACCAACTGCGGGACATCTTCGAACACATTGCCACCGACAATCCAGCGGCTGCCGCCCGCACCGTGCACCGGATTCGGCAGGCGATTCTCTCGACCGCCCAGATGCCCAATGCGGGCAGAGTCGGTCGCGTCGCTGGAACCCGCGAAACTCCGGTTCCCGGCAGTTCCTATCTTGTGGCCTATCGAATTCAAGAAAAATCGGTTCATGTGCTCGCCATTCTGCATGGGGCGCAGCAATGGCCTGAGTCGCTCTGAGGAAGACCTCCACATCCAATCCAGCCCCATCGAGCCTCTTGCAAAATTCCAGCTTTAACCATATTTAAGTGTGGGAATTCAGAACATTAGAATAGGGTTACGAGACCAAACTTAATGTAAAGGAACCCCACATTATGCAGCTTACCCTCTCCGGC
>Ga0224528_1000737_pt1 | contig 24238 bp, 19 predicted proteins | sample CBST25metaG_2_FD_179888 | JGI IMG/M metagenome (GOLD analysis project Ga0224528, IMG submission 179888) | Peat soil microbial communities from Stordalen Mire, Sweden - C.B.S.T25 | ecosystem: Environmental > Terrestrial > Soil > Wetlands > Peat | place: Sweden: Norrbotten County, Stordalen Mire...
GAGGTGCACTGGGTGCAGGGCATCGGGTCGGCTAGCGCGCCCGCTCCGCAAGCTAGGCTGATGGCCACCGTCATCAATGGCATTCTCACCCGCAAGCTGCCCTGGGGACTGGTGCTGATCGGTGTGGCGCTGGTGGTTGCCGTCGAACTGCTCGGCATCCGCTCGCTCACCTTTGCCGTGGGTGCGTATCTGCCCATCGGAACGACGCTGCCCATCTTCATCGGTGGCGTGGTGCGCTGGTTGGTGGAGCAGGCGGCCCGGCGCAACGGCGAGTCCGAGGCAGAAAGCGACGTTTCACCGGGTTCGCTCTTTGCTTCAGGCCTGATCGCCGCTGGCGGTCTGGTGGGCCTGGTCGGCGTCGCGCTCAAGGGCTACGAGTCGGTCTTCAACAAGGAGAACCCGCTGGCCATTCCGCACACCTTCCTCTATAACGATGTGGTTTCCGTGCTGGCCTTCGCTGCCCTGGCGTTTGCGCTCTACTACTTCGCGCGCAAGCCATTGAAGAAGTAAACGGCAGTGCAACAACCATGGGCCAGCAGCGCAACCGCGTTGCTGGCCCATGGTTGTTGCACGAAGAATTCGCCGCTATACGCCTTTCGGAACCTTGCTCGATCTTGAGCTGAAATCATCGCGCGTTGCATGACGGGAATCCTGCACAAACATGCGAAATTTTCCTGCCGAAGCAACCGCTTCTGTGGAAGGAAATCATAACCTGCTCTTAATTGGAAATCAGGGGGACTTACCAGAGGCGAAAAAAACTATAAGTATGTATTTCTATTGGTTGCGGGGGTAGGATTTGAACCTACGACCTTTGGGTTATGAGGCGTTAACTTGTTGTAGCTAAAAGACATCGCTCGGAGCGGCTGGCAGCCAAAAAGAGCGGCTTGGAGCGAATTAGAGTTCTTAGCGTGGGGGGAAAGTGGGGTTGAATTTGATCCATAATTCTTGCCATTGAGACTGTCGAATCTTTGGGCAGCAAAATTTAATAAGTGCACCCTGTGTCACATAAACTGTTTATTTTCATATCGATCAATTAAACAGGCCCCAGGAACCTGCCAGAAAACCTTAAACGGGGTCCATTTTAAGTGTTTGGGTAACACCAGGGAATTGTGCGCGCGTTGATTGCCGACATCAAGGCCTGCATTGCCCAGGGCAGTAGATGGCAACGCTCTTTAGTATCCGAAGGATACTGCAAATGGATATGCTGTTAATCGCAGAACGGCTGTTGACCAGTTTGAGAACCATCGCGTCCAAGCCGTAACGGGTTTCGTGCCCGCTTCGGGTATATGTACAATCAGTGGTTGGTGTCTGTTCGGGGATGCTGAAGATTGATTTCCCTTTGAACCCGGCAGGATTGTATGGCATCAGAAGGAATAGGTTGGCAACGTGGAACAGGAATTCCTGAACCCGAAACTGAACGGCGAACGGTTTCAGGGCCATACTGTGCCATTGGAACTATTGAAGGATTTTTCTGCTCTGGAAGAAATGCTAATTGAAGTTGCTAAGTGGGAGTTTCGGAAGGTTCATCCCAACCGGGAAAGAATCCCGCGCAATTTTACAGCGGGTGTAGACCTACACCTGACCTCGGTTGAAGAAGGCAGTACGATACTGAAGATCAGCCTAGTCTTCGCTAGCCTGTTCCCGTCTGCGGCAAATCTAGTTTATTTTGAACAAGCTCGGACGGATATTGTTGAATCTATTGCGGCAGCTGAGCAAGGTGTCGCCCCAGGTTTGCCTCCCAATTTGCTGAACTATTTTGATCGTATCGGGCGCGGTTTGCGCGCTGATGAGTCAATTTCCTTCGAGCACAAAGACGGATACGCTACCCTTACTCCGGAATCCAGAAACCGATTGATGCGATATGCGCAGGTCAAAGAATGGACTGAAGAGACCGAGTTGCGGGTCAGAATTCCTGAAGCAGACAAGGGCAAGAACACCTTCGAAATGGAACTCAATGACGGCACTAGATTGAGAGGGCCGCTCAGCGACTTGTATCAAGATGCAATCCTGGAAGCATTTGAAAATTATAATGCCGGCCATGATGAATACGTTTTGATTCAAGGCATTGTGAGGAAAGATCGGAACGATCATCTCAAGAGCTTCGAATCAATTGAGCACGCCACGCCGCTTGATCCGTTGGATATCTCCCTGCGTCTTGAAGAATTGTCCAAGCTTGAGGACGGCTGGCTAGACGGCAAGGGCCAAGCACCAGCTAAGAACCAGCTCGTTTGGCTCCAGAAAGCGTTCAATTCTTCTTTCGACAATGACTTGCCTTTGCCTTACATCTACCCTACCGCCGAAGGTGGAGTGCAGGCCGAGTGGACCTTAAACGGTTGGGAAGTTTCTTTTGAAATCAATCTAGAAACACTGCAGGGTGAGTACCAAGCCTTGAATCTTCAAGATCGGACCTGTGACGAAGAGACAATTTCGCTGGCCGATAAAGATGGATGGAGCAAGCTCAATGATGCTTTGAAGCAACTTGAGACCCGAAGGGTCGAGGAGCAAGCAAGTGGACTCTGACACCTTGTTGCTGCGACAAATACATCCGAGCTTTGTTCAAAATGGCCGTCCAACTTCACAGGCTTTCCGTCCTACTCCCAAGGATGAAAAAAAGCTGTCTGTCTATGACAGTAAAAAGATACAACCGAAGGCTTCATGGGAGCATTACACCGGCACGCTCGGCTTCAGTTCGGTGGGTGTGATGGCCATTACCAACGCAGAATGTGCTGAGCAGACGCTTCCTGTCACTGCCGACGGAACCCCCTTTCCTGAACATTGCTTCATCGACTTCTCAAGCCTTGCCAAAAATGGTATCGAAAGGGCTGCCAAGATACTCGCGCAATGCGCCATCCAGCGTGGTTGGCTATATCAGGATGGCCAACAAATCTGAATCTCTGTTCGATTAGCTCAATAGCGGTCAAGCAGCAGAAATTGGAACTTACGCGAATTGGCAAGGAGCCTTTGCAATTTTTTGGCTCGCCTTTGATGCAGTGATTTAGCGGGCGTGTGGCACATCATGGACAGTGGTTTCCGTGCATATTCTTATAACTGAGAAAACCTCATTGCGTATTAGCGTATTGCATTCCAATTGGTTTAAATACTCCAGTTGTTTTTTGTATCTTTCGGTGTCCGCAGGCGTTCGATGAATTTCCTCGTCTAAATACACGACACCGGTCTTGCCTTCAAGAAACCCAACACTTTGCAGCACGCTACGATTGACATCATAGAGCGCAATAACATTCGTACTTGGCTCTGCATACATCTGTGTAATGAGCGGCTCTGCTGTAGCTACATAGTTTTCCTTCGTGCAATCACTGACGGCGACACGTGCTGCGGTGAGCGATGGCTCGATCCTCATCCGGAACTCATCTCCTACTACGTCCTCTCTCAGATAGCCGGTAGCAAAATAACTCAGGCCGAGCACCACCGCTAGTGCGCCCGCCGCGATCCATCTGGCAGCCACTTTGTGATGTTCCCAAGCGTGGGTGCCCCGAACCCATCCAAGCACGCATGAAGTGCCGAGGCCCGCAAGCACGCACCATAGGGTCATCAGATTCATCGAGAAACGAAGTGCCGAACGAGAGTCGGTGCTGCCAGATGCCATTTCGTAGTAGCCACGGATGTGAAACGCATAGAGGAGTACGTAAGCAACAAACAAAAGGAGCGGGAAGAGTTCAAGCGCCTTTCGCCGCCATGCAACGATAGCTCCGAGGAGCACCAGGAAGACCGCACCGCCAAACCACTCAATGACGAAGAATGAACGCAAGTATACGGGTAAGAGCCCCGCAATTTGAGTAAAACTGAGGGGAAATGCTTTGAGGAGCGCGGTCTCCTGGGTTGTCGGTTGGAATACGCTCATCTGAAGACAGAGGATGACGCCGAGGACCGCGCTCAGGAGAATCCATCCGGAACGATGAAGAGAGGTCCTGCCGGAGTCCTTCGCTGTGAATTGCACGAAGAGGGCAATCACCGGCAAGACAATCAAGAGAAGGATATTCTCTCGTTTCACGGTAAGCGAGAAGAGCAGGACAGCGGTGAACGCGAACCATGTCACGAGTACATGCCAACGACCACTATGCGCCGGTCGCGCCCCAAGATGACGCATGCAAAACCACAGGACCAGACTCATGCATGCGTTCGAGAACGGTTCGGCAGATGTTTCAAGTCCCCACACCGCGAAAACAGGCGTTATGGCAAAGATGAACGCTGCACTTCCAGCGGCAATCACATCATCCGCGATGACCATGCAGATGAGAAAAATCAGGATGTCCGAAAGGCACGCAAAGGCGATATTCACAAATGAGCCGATGGATGGTTTGTAGCCAAAAATATTGGAGGCGACGGAGAGAATATACGGGTATCCGATCAAATGCTCGGGGAAGTTGCCGGATCGCTTGCACAAATTCAAGCTGCCCACGGTGCAAACCGTGATCGAATATGGAGGCTCGGTTCCGCTCGGTGCGATGCGAAAGGGAGAGGCCATCTGACGTCCAGCGACCGTGTAGACATAGGAGTCTTCGTACTCAGTCCCGTGAAAGAATCCTCCCTCCGCGGGGATGCGCCATAGGAGGACCAGGGCAACGCAACAAAGCATCAGCTTCCAATGGTTCTTCAGGAGCGAGAACACGTATCGATCTGTAAAAAAGCACACGAGCGCCGCAACGGCGCTCCCAGAGAAGAGTGTTTTCACAACCCAGAGGGCGTCCGATTGTGTTGTCCAACTGACCATTCAGTCCTTGAGCATGAACAGCGACCTGCCTACAAGGCGTTACACTTCAATCGCTTACGGTATTCATCTTTGTTGATCGCGAATGCTTCTCATCCCAAAGGCCATCGAGACGACGCGCCAAACAGAAATATAGCGGCTCATACCTAGGCTTGGTATATAATTCGTTGCAACTAAGATTCCCGGGACAGGAAGGGGACATACATGCAGGGCGACAAGAAGAAGTTCCTTAGCGGTATCGCAGGCAAATTGGCTGTACTCGCAGGCGGCGCTATCGTCGCAACGGGTACGAGCTTCCAACCTTTTGCAGTTGCGCAACCCACCCCTGATGCGAACACGATCTCTACGACAAGCGCCGCGAGCGTCAAGCCGCTGGCTCCGAAGCTCATTTTGAAACAACAGAATGAGACCTTCAAAATGATTGCAAGCCACGATTCGCATTCGTCACACTCCTCGCACTCTTCGCACTCCTCCCATTCATCGCACTCGTCGAGTGCATATTGACGATGGGGCAGTCCGAGAGCACGGATGTGCTGCAGGTGCCTCAAGCGGTCGTAGAGGTCAACCTCGCCATTATTAGCGCCGAATCGCTCTTGAAAACATGTTACTGGTTCTCGCGGGATTTCGTTTGCGACGTTCGTAACAGAAGCGAACTCATCGCGGACGTGGTTCTGACGCCTCGACATGTCACCTCGGCGTTTGATGCGGCGTCGATTCAAGAAGCTTTCACCACGAGCGCGATGGATTTCTCGCTACGCGAGAAGATAGAAGCCAAGACATCAGGTATACGCGATCTTCTTCTTGCGAAGGCGTTCTCGGAATCCGGGGTCCTGGAGGATCAGCCTGAGGGCATGTTCGGCGATATCATCGAAGAAACGAAGCCGGACAGCATGTTCAAGATCCTAAGCAACCCTCAACGTTGACGGAGAACGATTATGGCGCGCGTTTTCTATCCCGTTGAGCGGGTCGCCCCCGCGCCCACAGAATTCCATCTGCTTCCCTTCAGGTTCATGCGTCTGCATGGAAAAGAAGTTCTAGTCAATGAGGCGGGAGAATTCCTCTTTGTGCCGACTGGAACCGTCCGGGGGGTGGCCGAGGGGCACCTCGATAACGGCTCGGATCTCTATCGGGACCTCAAGGCGAAGCATTTTATCTATGACAATTCGTCGTCCGCTCTCCTCGATGTATTGGCGGCGAAGGTACGGACAAAATTCGACCACATCAACGGCGGAACCAAGCTGCATATCTTCGTCGTGACTCTTCGCTGCGAACACTCTTGCGATTACTGCCAGGTATCCCGGCAGACGGCGACGCGTGGAGAATTCGATATGAGCACCGCAACTGCGGACCGATCCATCACCATGATGATGGACAGCCCCGCGCGTGACATCACGCTCGAATTTCAGGGTGGTGAGCCGTTGCTCGCGTTCGATCTGCTCCGTTACATCATCCCGCGTGCGAAAACGCAGGCACTCGAAAGAGGGAAGAATCTCGACATCGTGGTCTGCACCAACCTTGCGTGCGTGACGGACGACATTTTGAAATATTTCCGCGATGAGGGCGTCAAGGTCTCCACCTCCCTCGACGGTCCGGCGTTCCTTCACAACAAGAACAGGCCCCGTCCCGGAAATGACAGTTACGAGAAAGCTATCGAGGGAATTGAGCGCAGCCGCGCGATCCTCGGCATGGAGAGCGTTGCCGCGCTCATGACGACCACATCGGCGTCGCTCGACTATGCCGTCGAGATTGTCGATGAATATGTGCGCCAGAAATTCCATTCGATATTCTTACGGCCGATCAGTCCTTACGGATTCGCGATCAAGACGCGTCATCGCACTGGGTACGAAATGGAGCGCTTTCTCGAGTTCTATAAGAAGGGCCTCGCACATGTTCTGAAGGTCAACGGCAGCGGATATCGGATCGCCGAAGTTTACACGCAGATTCTACTAACGAAGATCCTCACGCCGCACGGAACGCGCTACGTCGATATGCAATCGCCCGCAGGAGAGGCATGGAGCGTCCTGGTCTACAACTACGATGGCGATGTGTACGCATCCGATGAGTCCCGGATGTTGGCCGAGATGCACGACCGGACGTTCCGTCTCGGCAGCGTGCACAAGGATACGCGCCGAAGCCTCTTCACGAGCGATCCGGCCCTCCAGTTGTTCCAAGCATCGTGCACACAGGCGTTAGCCGGTTGCTCAGACTGCGCGTTCCAGTCATATTGCGCCGCCGACCCGGTGTACCACTACTCGACTCAAGGCGACATGTACGGCAATCGCCCTACGAGTGGGTTTTGTAATCGCAATATGGAGGTCATCAAGCAACTATTCTCCATGATTGAGGAGAATGATCACGACACCATGCGGATTCTCTGGTCGTGGATCACAGGCGAGGCCGTGAAGAATGAGGTCATCGAATGCGCCTGACGACGACGGGGGTATCAAGCAACTTCGAGGGCAGCATCGTCGGCATCCTTGCGACTGAGGATATGCCGATTGAACAACGCGAAACGAGAATTCGCTTCGTGCCGCCGCACGATGCGTCATTCAATGCAGCCGATGAGAACGTCGCGGGATACCGGGCGATCCTCTCTCATGATGCGTTGGAAAGCTCTCCGCGCATGCCCTACGTGCACCTTCTCCGCGAATCTGCTCATTTGCGTGACGGCGATATCGTCGTGCTGGAGGGCCAAACCGGCCTTGTGCGCTCGCTCTATCGCCCCTACGAGCTGCATCATCATCTTTTCGTCACCGAGCGGTGCAACAGCAATTGCCTCATGTGCTCGCAGCCCCCCAAGGACAAGGACGATGTCGATGCGCTCACCGTGCGCAATCTTGAGCTGATCGATCTGATTGCGCCTCCTCCGCCCTACCTGACGATCACCGGGGGAGAACCGACGCTTCTCGGCGACCGTCTTTTCACGCTGATTTCGCAACTGAAGCGGTCAATGCCGGACACAGAACTGCACATTCTTACCAACGGGCGGACCTTTGCGTGGCCGGAATATGCACGACGATTCGCCGAACTTGAGCACCCGAAGATCAGCCTCGGCATCCCGCTCTATTCCGACTTCGCAGGGGCTCATGATTTTGTCGTCCAGGCGAAAGGAGCATTCGATCAGACCGTTACCGGCCTACACCAGGCGGCTCGTAACGGTATCCGCGTGGAGGTTAGGGTGGTACTTCACAGACTGACAATCCCTCGACTGACCAAACTTGTTGATTACATCTACAGAAATCTCACCTTCGTCGAGCATGTTGCGCTGATGGGCCTCGAATATACCGGCTACACTCCGCGGAACATCGGGGAGTTGTGGATCGACCCCTACGACTATCAGGATGCGCTCGAAGAGGCGGTTGAATATCTCTCCATCAGAAATATGACGGTATCGATCTACAATCACCAGCTTTGCGTGCTCAGACCTTCCTTGTGGAACTACGCACGCAAGTCCATTTCTGATTGGAAAACACTCTACCTTCCCGAATGCAAAACGTGCGAAGCACTCCCGGCCTGCGGCGGTCTGTTTCAATGGGCGGTCAAGAAGCACAGCGACCATATCCATGCCATTTCATTACAAGAACAGAACCCCACTCGTCTGTGCTAGCCGTTTTTCGGCGGTCAGATAGGTCACGGGAACATGATACGAATCGCGCACCGGATATCGCGAATAGTTCAGTGGGTTTGGGCCAATACCGATACCATCGCAAAATGGGTTCAGATCGTCGCTTTATTTGTTGCTGCATATTGGGCTTATACAAGATTTCTCACGGGCGAAAAACCTACGCTTGAGGAAAGGGTCGATGTTTCTACTGCTCTTACGGATGAGCGCCCCGGACCATTTCCAGGTACCTGCTATGTTTACTTCAATCTCAAACTCAGAAATCAAGGCATTGCATCATTCGATACGGATGGCGTCCACATTCAGGCATGGCGGTCGGACATGACACCCCCTTCGTCTGCTATTGCGACCTATATAGATCCTCTTGAATTCGAGCATGGGCAGAAAATTGTGGACGTAAGCGATGCTAAACTTCTGAACATGCATTTCGGACCTGGAGAGAGCGCCGAACGAGACTTCGCATGGGTATTTCACGCCGAACCACCGGGAGTGTACTTTTTCTCTGTAGATATCGACTCCATAACCGGACACGCACACAAACATATTCATGCGGAAACATGGAGCCAAAGTATCTGTGTGCGAAAGTAGTATCATTCGAATCCGTGCATCAATGGCTCAACTGACCGCTGCTTCGCACCACAATCTCAGGCACGCCCTTGTAATCCTGGATGACGCCCGATGCGCAGATACGTGAGCCAACGCGTGGCAATTCCCCCACGTTCTTTCGGTCGTCGCCCCACACTAGGATGGTAAAAACCTGATTCGGATAGGCTGAATCCAGATTGATAAAGGTCGGCTCTCCTCGGCTGCTCGTCGCCATTCTCTCGCTGGCCACTTTCCCGCAAACGGTGGCTTGCTCTCCCATATGGTTCTTGGCATCTGCCGCTGTGATCGTCGCGGCCACTGCTGGCAAAAGAGCCATCGACAACAAAAGAAACAAGGCATAGAGAATCCGTGATGTTTTCATTCTTTCCTCCGGAATGTGTGGAGTTCGTCCGGACCGGGCTCCGCGCATTGCCTGTCAGAGGTCCATGTCCGAATAGTTGAAGCCTTTTTCGGCGAGAGCCTGCCTCCGTGTCGCATATCCCTCTTTGGCCTCTTGTGGCGTCGCGAATGCCTCGACCTCCGGCTCGTCCCACCCCACACCTTTAATTTGAATCTTCCCACCGCGCGCGGGTTACGCGTAGACAGAAAACAGGGTCACCGACGGAGTCAGAATCGTAGAGCCACAACTCGTAGAATTCCTGATCGTGCAGGGGGGGCTTGGATCGTCGGTCTTTGACAGGACTTCCTGCATGGCAAGAATAATGCTCCTGCGCCCCCCCAACGTGCAACCACCGTAGAGGCCTGGAGGTTTCTCAAATCGTCTTTGCGGACAGCCCACCTCCGCAAGAAAATTGAAATTGGTCCAATTTGCCATTTTGACTTTGCCTGTGGCAATCTGTGGTCCCACTTGCTCATCTCTGCCAGCAAATGTGCCGCCCCTCGAAAGCGGACGCGAGATCGTCATTGGGATACAGTTGAGGAGCGCCACAATTCACCCGGATCGGGGATGAAGCGGGGGCTCATGAAACACGGCACGGCAATCATTATCGGGGCGGGCCCTGCAGGGCTCACCGCAGCCGTCGAATTGCAGCGGCGCTCGGGAATCAAGCCCATTCTGATTGAGTCCAGCAATGCAATCGGGGGGCTCTCCCGGACTGTACGGTACAAGGGCAACCGCATGGATATTGGCGGGCATCGCTTCTTCTCAAAATCGGACCGTGTGATGCGGTGGTGGCTCGATATGCTCCCGGTCGAGGCCGGCACAGGCGAGAGGTGTCAGCTTCGCCATCAGGGCCAGCAGCTCAACGTTTCGTCAGCGGCTTCTGCCCCAGATCCTCACACTGAAGATCTGGTCATGCTGGTGCGCCTGCGCAAGAGCCGTATTTATTTCCTGCGCCGCTTCTTCGACTATCCCATCCGCCTGACCTTCGGCACACTGAAGAAGTTGGGAGTGGTCCGTGCCTTCCGCTGTGGATTCAGCTATCTTCGTTCCGTACTCATGCCGCAACGCGAAGAGCATTCGCTTGAAGATTTCCTGATTAACCGTTTCGGCAAACAGCTCTACTGTATGTTTTACAAATCGTATACCGAGAAGGTTTGGGGCGTGCCGTGCCACGATATAAGCGCCGAATGGGGCGCGCAACGCATCAAGGGTCTATCGCTCAAGGGCGTGGTGGTGCATTACCTGAAGGAAACATTCGTGCGCAGGCAATCCGACGATATAGCTCAAAAGCACACGGAGACTTCGCTGATAGAGAGATTTCTCTATCCCAAGCTCGGTCCCGGTCAGCTTTGGGAACACGTGGCAGCACAGATCCTCAAAGATGGCGGTGAGATTCACTTCGGCGTGGCCATTGATCGCATCCATATCGAGGGAAACATGGTGATCTCGGTCGAAGGCGTCAATGAAGCGGGCGAGCGCATCGCCTATCCTAGTGATTATTTCATCTCGACCATGCCGGTACGCGATCTGATTCGCGCTGTGAGCGGTGAAGTACCGAAAGAGGTTGCCGAGGTGAGCGAAGGACTGATCTATCGCGACTTCATTATGGTCGGTTTGCTGGCGACAAAGCTGGCCCTTGCTGAGGACGACGGTTCACCGCTCAAGGACAACTGGATATATATTCAGGAACCAGGGGTGACGGTGGGCCGCCTTCAGATATTCAACAACTGGAGCCCGTGGCTCGTGAGCAATCCAGACAAAGTCTGGATTGGTCTGGAGTATTTTTGCAACGAAACTGATCCTCTCTGGAAACTTTCCGATGTTCAGATGACCAAGTTGGCCATTGAGGAAGCAGCCAGAATCGGAATTCTCAAGGCCAAGGACGTGGAAGACTCCCATGTTGTTCACGTCCCCAAGACGTACCCCGCCTACTTTGGAACTTATGGCCGCTTCGACGTTATCCGTGGCTACACAGACCGCTTCGCGAACCTCTTTCTCGTGGGCCGCAACGGCATGCACAAGTACAACAATCAGGACCACTCGATGCTCACCGCGATGACCGCCGTCGAGAATATCGTCAACGGCATCGCAACGAAGGACAACATCTGGGCCATCAATACCGAAATGGAGTACCAGGAAGAGGGGGTGGAGAGATAGCCCGAATCTGCCGCGCCCTGTCGGGCCTGGGCCAGTCGAAACGGAAGCTTCTTTCATCGTCGCTCAGGCTCGTAGGGTTCAGGGAAGAACGAACTGTGATGTGTTGTTGTTGCAGAATCCGAGGGCGCTGGAAGATGATGGATGGCGTGCAGGAAGTGCTCTCAAGGACAGTTGATCCCAAAGCCCCGCTCAAGGGACAGGAATTCTATGAGTTGCGGCTCGATGATTCAGATGACATTTGGCGCCCCGGCTTCATTGTGACCCAGGCTCATGCCAAATGGAGCGAAATCAATCAGCAGGTCATATGGGACGAGACCGAATCGGAGCAATGCCTCACGTATGACCATGCAAAACAGAGATACGAGGCCCGCAGGCTCGCACTAGCACAACAAGGCTTCCTTTATTCCGACATGGACCCGCTTCTCTAAGTCACCTCAGACGACTCCGGGGTTTCATGCCGAAAATGTGATTCCTGGAACCTCCGCCCCCACACGCGGCAGATGATGTCGTCAGCATCTCTCATTCTGATCACGATGACGAGAGTGACGGTGCCGGCGTACGCCGCGAACTTGGTCACCTTGGTCCTGCATTTTACGTGCATGAAGGACTGCCCACCAGAGATTGTCCTGCGCGGCGGTAATCGCCTGAACGACTGTAAAGCGAAATCCGGATTGGCCACGCATGTCGGCGGGGGCCGTGACGATGGGATGAGCGGTATCCAAAGTGACATTCCCCGATAGCCAGAGAGGTTAGACCGAGGCGGAGAGGCCCGGGTCAAGCCTCGAAGACCGCCGTAGGCGGCGCGCTTGCGCGGGCTTGACGCGGGTCGCGCCTCGGCTATACTGCCATCTTCCGGGGAATGTCGCACTTTCTATTTACTGATCGATTCTGAATCGCACTTGGCTCTGGAGCGGATCGCGTGAGAACGGGGTGTTAGTTCGAGGCCTACCACATTTGCTTCCGGACATGAATCTCGCAGCGCACATTGGAATCGTCAGATTTGTTCTGGCAAGCATGCGAAGATGACAGCCCGCTTGCGCTCAGAAGTTCCGTCACGGTACGCGGAATGATGCTCAGGTGATCCAAAGTGTATTTCTCTTAGATCAATCACGGATCGGAAGAGAATCCGCTCCTGATGCCAAACGAATCCACGACGGATCAAACGAGGTACTGACTTCGGACCTGATGCGGACCTGCTTTGGTCCAGTACCAGTATTGAGTTTGTACCAATCACGGTCTTAACTTGGTAATCGTTTGGGTCAGGGCGGGAACGACCGAACGAAGTGGCAGCACGAATGTGCGTGGTCGTTCCCGCCCTGACCCCATTCAGATTCTGGTTTATCCTGACCCCGGATCGGCTCTTCCCTATATGGAATTTATTGATTTATAAGACGTTGACGTATCGTTAGGCAGAGCGCACCTGGGACCGGTCGATAGAGTAGAAGGATGGAGGTTTGGGAGGTAAGTGGCGGTAGGTGAAGATAGGATAACTCAACTCCAGAAGCTCCGTGCGAAAAGAAACTGAGGGAGATTTGGTTCCCAGCCGTTGAGGAATCTCGCCGGCGCTGAACCGTTTGATACGCCATTGCTCGTACAGTTTCTTGTGCTCCGCCGCGGTGTACAACAGATTCCCTTCCCGAAGCAAAAGGAAATCCTGCATCGAAAGGCCGCCGAGTTCGGCATCGTAGCGTGCCCGCACCCTGAACCAGTTCAGCAGATGTTCGGAGCCTTTGGGATAGAGAGCGTGAGTATTGGCCGCGTGTGCTTGCGGAAAAGCCTTCTCGAACAAACGCCCGGCCTCCGCGAAATTAACCTTGGAGTCGGACAGGTAGACGAGTTCGAACCTGGGAAGCGCTTGAAACAGACGCTTGTAATCGGCGAGCAATTTCTCGAAGCGAACGAGAGTGCGGGTGCCTTCCTCGATGAAGACGAATCGCGAAGTTTTCTGTTCCTTCTCGTAGCTGACGAGAAGCCGGTCGGCAAAAGGCTGTCGAGAGTATCGTCCATGCTGCGGTAAATCACGGGAGGAAATGCCGAGACTCTCCGTAAAGAACCTGACCTTTGCTTCGCGGGTTTCGAGGAAGATGTGGGCCAAATTCAGCAGGACATAATCAAGCGCCATGAGCCGTAGCTTGATCTCGGTATCGCTCTTCCGGCGACGGTTCTGCGAGTCTGGATTGTCGAGGAGCCTGTAGAACGGTTTGTAAAAGACATGGTAGACGTGCCGCTGCTGGCCGAAGTCGAGGACATCGATGTGGCCCTTGTTTTTCGCCTTGAGGAGAAATTGCTGCGCAATGGCCCCACTTCTTCGGTCGATGAACTTGTCGAACTGGCGGCGGAGGAAGTAGCCGGAGTGAACGGCCACCAGGTATAGGAAGCTCGCTTCCCGCTCGGTGTAGCCGAAATACTCGATACTGCGGATGGGATCGTCGAGCATCAAAGGTCAAGAATCCCCTGCATCAGCGCGTGGTCGTTCTCGATCCGCGCCGTCAAGGTGGCGCGGTCGGAGCCCGCGGCGTAGATGCGGAACCCGGCTTGCACCTTCGCCGAAAGATGCTTGCCGTGATAGGCCGCAGTGGCAACCTCGACATCCGAGTGACCGCTGCGTGCTCCCTGGTCGAGGTCGTACTCGATGCGAAGGTCGGGGATCTGAATTGAGTCGTCGATAAATTTCAGGTCGAACTCCTCGGCGACCTGCTGCTTGATGACGCTCAAATCCTCATCCGGCTCGGCCTTCTGTTGCGCATGAATCGCTTTTTGTATATCGGACTTCAACTCGAAGTCGAGAACGACGCGCGGGTTGCTGCCTCCTTCCTTCTCGATCCGGTCCCATTCCTTCAGGTAAGCTCGATAGACTTGGGAGTCGTGTTCTGCCTCGCGCGGCTTCACCAGCCCGGAGTAAATCTCCTGATCGCCGCGAACCTGGCCCGTCTCCCGCAGCAGGCTCTTGCCTTCCGGCGTCAAGGTCACCACCTGAATTCGCTCTACCGGCTGGTTCCGTCCGTCGCGGCGGGCATTGATGAAATCGGTGCTGACGAGATCCTTCTCGCGCAGGAAACTGAGGTCGCGCTCCATCTGCCCGCTGTTGCCGTGATAGATGGTATCGGCTAGATCGCGCGTCCCGATGACACGGAAGCGGCCAAGCTCAGACAAGGTACGAATCTCTTCCTGACGCAGCCGGAGGTCCACCGCGATCTGAGGCAAACGGTCCCGCCCGATGCGAGGCTCGGCGTCAGGTGCGCGGTTTCTTTCCCGCTTCCGCTCTTCCCGCGGCTGCTCATGCCGCACCATGCGCTCTCGTCGTGAGTGCTCTGGCGAAATCACACGCCGGTCGGCGGCTCGCTGTGCCAACGATTCCAGTCGTCGTTGGATCGGACTGCGCTCGTCCCGCTGGGCTTCCTTCTGTGGAGAAACATCTCCGGCTCGATCCGGATCAAGCTTCCGGTCGGGGCTGTGCTCCGGTGCTTCCGGCTGGCGTCTTCGCGCCGGCACATAATCGTAGTCGTCCCGTGGGTCATAGATGGAGATGTCCATGTCCGCCTCCGTTTATTCAACCTTGCTCGCCGTACTCAAGCTGAAGTGCCGCCAGCCGTTCGACAATCTCGGGTTTCTCCCACGCCTGGCGGAACAGATCGCGCAATCGTTGCCATTCCTTGTCCGTGAAATTAATCTGCAAGTCCTGCTGCTTCGGCCATAGCGTGTACTTTGTTTCGCCGGATACCTCATCGGTAGTTGTCACCGCATGGAAGGTCCGCCCGTTCCAGGCTGGCGGTTGTCCTAACTCTTGAAGCATGGCGTGGAACTCAATCAAGGCGGGATAGAGGGGAATGCTATAGGTGAAGTTCCGCGGTGCGCGGAACTCGATCTGGAATGCTACATCGTTGCCGCCGCCATATATAAAGGAGAGGACCAGTCCACGAGTCTCCATCGGAGCCGGAAGTCTGTGCCTCTCCGCCGGGGTGGATGAATCCGGCGTAACAATTCGGACGGGAAGCTCATGCCGGAGCCAATGTCCACGGGCAGCGATGCGCCAGAGCACCGGCCACCAGCGCGCAAACGCCTGATCAAGCCCGCGACTCTCACCGGCGTCTGATTGAACGGCAGTGAGCAGGCAGCGGCCAACCGAGCCGGGATATTCCCAATCCTCATCGACCTGCAATCGTTTTTTGTGCAGGTCAATCAGTTGCAGCACAGCCTCGAACCGCTGTTCGCCATCGTCTTCCGGGAACGGAATGTCATGATGGTGCCCGTCCAGATTAGCGAAGTAGTACCAGAGATTCTGTTCCGACGATTCTTTCTGATTCTGAAGAACGCTTTCGAACGCTTCCAAAAGCCCGAGATACGATTCCCGCGATGGCGCGGCGGGCCGCACGAGCGGCGGCATCTGCCGCTGTTCCTCTGCCCCGATCTGGACATAAACCATCAGAACGTCCCATTCCGCCAGCAAAAGCGTGTGCTCCGTCTCCCATTTCCGGCGAATCTTCCAAAGTGATTCGGCCGGATTCTTGAGCAATTCATAACGCTGGGTCTCTCGGTCAACCGTCTCAGCGCGATCCTCGATGACGAGGAACGCCGCTTCTGAGAGCGAGACCGGGCGACGTAGCTGCTCCATCAGGACCTGCCGGTGTCGCTCCAGGATGGCGACCCGTTCTTCGTTGATCCGCAAGGAGATAACATCATTGCGTTTCTCGTCTCTGCGTCGGAATGCCATAGATGTTTACAGAAAACACTTTCATAGTCAGAATAGTAGTATAATAACTTGCCGCCTTCCCCTGCGCAAGTAAAACCTGATCGGCGGCAAGTTAAATCGTGAGGTGCTCCTTGAACCAGCCGCACTCGCAAAAGGGCTCCGCTTTGCAGGAGCCTGCATTTGAACGTCTGCTCAAACTACGTGAAGCCGCCGACCTTCTTGAAATGCACTGGAAGACCCTGGAGGGCATGGCCCGCGATGGGACTGTTCCCGCCTTCCGCGTTCGTGGCCGATGGCGCTTTCGCGCGTCCTTATTGAACGAATGGTTGGAGAAAAGACTTGTAACACGGTCTGCCGGTAAGGTCCAATGGACACAGCCAGCCGCTCTGCGTGATGCGGGAGAGCAGAAATGAACTTTTCACGCGAGCGTTTTCAAAATGGATCGTTACGCCGAGTGTCGCGCAAGAACGGCCCCGATGTCTGGGAGTTCCGGTTTCGCGACCACTCAAAACCGGGTTTGCCGATGCGACAGATGACATTAAGCACGGTCGAATACCAAACCGAAACCGCCGTCCGTCGTGTCTTGCAGGCTTTGCTGCTGAAGATCAATGGCAGCGAGGCTTACATTGCGCAGCGGTCGCCAACCTTCGGAACTGTCCTCGACAAGTTCATCACCGACGAACGCCTGAAAGAAATCAGGGCGCAGCGTCCCGGTGAAACCGTCGATGAGGGCCTGAAGTTCAGTACAACGGTTGGATACCTGTCCGTCATTAAGGTTCACCTGCGGCCTTCATGGAGCAAGGTGCTGCTGACGGACATCAAGCCACTTGTTGTACAGGAATGGCTGAAGGATCTCAACCTTTCGCACAAAAGTAAGCAGAATATCAAGGCTGCCTTTCATCGAATGCTGGAGCTTGCGATGTTGTGGGAGTTGATGCCCGCACAGCGCAATCCTCTGAGCCTAGTCGAAATCAAAGGCGGCGCGTATCGGCGGCGAAAGAGAAAACTCATCCTCACGCCAGATCAATTCCGGCAGATTTGCAACCTGTTGGAGGAGCCTTACCGCACCATGGTGACCATCGCCATGTGCCTGGGGCTACGGGTGAGCGAAATCCTTGCGTTGAAGTGGGCCGACTTCGATTTTGAAGAAGGCACACTGATGATCACGCGAGGAACCGTGCATGGAAGAATCGGACGTGTAAAGACGGAATATAGCGAGGATGAAATGCCTCTCGATCCGGCTTTCGCGGAGATTCTTCTGAAGTGGCGGGTGCTATGCCCGGTCAGTGAAGGGGGATGGGTTTTCCCGAACCCGAACACTGGCAGCGTCTGGCATTCTTCGGTTTTGCAGGGAGACATCCTTGTACCGGCAGGCAAGAAGACCGGTATTGAACGGCTGGGCTGGCATATGTTCCGGCACAGCTACCGTTCAATGCTGGATGCCTGCGGCGCTCCCATTGGCGTGCAACAGAAGCTCATGCGCCATGCTCAGGTGAGCACGACCATGCAATATGGGAATGCTTATATGACGGAAAAACGGAAGGCGCACGGTGCCGTCGTGCAAATGGTATTGCCCTCAAAACCTGCCGCAAAAGCGGAGATTATCAGTGTTTCCGCTTAGCGTGGGGTTGCGTGGGGATTTGAAGGGAATTTTGTAGCCCAAGAAACAATCATAAGTCGTTTAGATTGTTTTGGTTGCGGGGGCTGGATTTGAACCAGCGACCTTTGGGTTATGAGCCCAACGAGCTACCGGGCTGCTCCACCCCGCATCCATAGTGTAGCAAGGGTTTCAGGGTTAGGTCAATGCTCCTGGGCAATTAGTTTTCAAAGGATGTAATTCATTGCTGACGAGCGAGGATCGTGGGCTTATCCGGTAAACTGACCAACATACAAGTTGCATAGAACTTTTGCCTGTGAGGATCGGATGTCTCTTCTATATATTTCTGTTCTTGGCGTCATTGTCGTTGTCTTGCTGTCCGTGGCTATCAGCCGCGCCCTGCTCGTGAAAAATTCGGCAGACTATCTGGTTGCCGGTCGTTCGCTGCCAGCCTTCGTGCTGGTGCTTACGCTGCTCACCAGTTGGATCGGCGCCGGGTCATTATTTGCCGGGGCGGAGAATGCCTACAAGAACGGTTTTGCGGCGCTCTGGCAACCGGCCGGTGGCTGGCTGGGTCTGCTGCTGATTTACTTCATCGCCCCACGCGCGCGGAAGTTTGCCCAGTTCACTCTGCCTGACCTGCTGGAGGCCCGGTATAACCAGGTGGCGCGCGTGCTCGGCACCATCGCCATTCTCTTTGCCTACGTGGGCATCACCAGCTATCAGTTCCGTGGCGGCGGCGACGTGCTGCACCTGATCTTTCCCGAAGCGATCACGCCGCAGATGGGCACCTACATCATCGCTGCCTTTGTGATCACGACGACCGCTCTAGCCGGCATGTCGAGCGTGGCCTATATGGATGCGGCCATTGGCTCAATGGTCACGGTCATCTGCATTCTGGCTGCGCCGATTCTTTTCTTCAAGTCCGGCGGCTGGGTCGGGCTGCACGCCGCACTGCCGGCCACGCACTTCGAGGCCTTCGGCAACCTGACGCCGTTGCATGCGATGGAGTTTCTGGTGCCGACCATGTTGCTGATGCTCGGTAATCAGGTGATGTACCAGAAGTTCTTCTCCGCTCGTTCGGAGCGTGATGCCAAGCTCTCGGTGGTGGGTTGGATCGTCGGCACCATCGTGCTGGAAACGCTGATTGTCTCCATTGCCGTCTTTGGCTCGGCGCTGTTCCCGACCGGCGAGGCGGCTCTGCATCCGCGTGAGATTATTGCTTTTACCGCCCGCAACGGTCTGCCTCCGCTGATGGGCGCTCTGCTGCTTGGCGCGGTCTTCGCCAAGGTGATCTCGACGGCCTCGAATTACCTGTTTTCGCCGGCCACCAACCTGATCAACGACGTCTTCGTGCGCTACATCGCGCCGGAGGCCTCGCAGAAGCGCGTGCTGCTTGTCTCACGGCTGGCCGTAGTCTTCCTGGGCTGTTGGGCGCTCTATCAGGCGGTGTATGCCGAGAGCATTCTGCAGAAGATGCTCTGGGCCTACACCATCTACTCGGCGGCACTGACGCCGGTGGTGTTGGCGGCCTTCTACTCGAAGCGCGTCACTGCCTGGGGGGCTGTTGCGGCCATCGGCTCAGGTACGGCTGTGACCCTGGCCTGGGACTTGCCTGCGGTTAAGGGCCTTTTCCCGGTGGCCATCGCCCAGCGCGACGCCATCTTCCCGGCGCTGTTCGCCTCGGTTGCGGCCATGATTCTGGTCAGTTTGGTAACGCCGAAACCGACGGCAGCGCAACTTGAAAAGTTCTCGGAGTAGAAGCCGGAAAAGGTTATTGTGTGCCTGGAAATCCACAGAAGCATGAGCGCCTGTGGATATGTGCATATATTTTTCAAGTGGCTGATTCAAAAATAAATATGATGGTACAGAAATCAACAGAGAGTGAGTTTTGCACCGGGGGTTGTGCAAACGTACGATCCCGCAAAACTCATTTTCTGGATGGTTCAGCCCGAGCGAAAAGAAAAGACCTCTGGCAGCAAAGCGCTCCGCAAAATCCCAAAATTTTCAGGCGTGCGTTCCCTGTTTGTGTCCCACGGTACCGTTGGAACGGCGCCCCCGTGACGACTTCCGCTGCCGCACTTTGCTCCAACGAAGAACGCCCATGCACGGGGCATGGGCGTTCTTCGTTGCTATTGCGTGTCGTCAGGGGTTGGGTTAGAGCAGCGAGACGGTGGCTACGCCCATCGCCAACGTTGAGAACATCTGCGTCCATTCGAGCGTGCTCTTCAGGCTGAGGTTCGGCTTGAAGTTCTTCTCGGGGACGAGGATGGTGTCGCCGGGGTTGAGCCTGGCGTCCATGAAGCCGTTGCCCCAGTAGCTCTTGACGGTGTCGCTGTTGAACACCGAGCCATCGGCGCGTATGACGAAGGCATGCTTCCCGTCGGCGTTGTGATTCGCGCCGCCGGCTAGCTTCAGGTAGCCTCCCACCGTACGGCCAGAGGCGAACAGAAATGTATTTTGATCGTAGACAGAACCAACCACGTTGATGGTTGCCGGAATCGGAGGAACGATCAGCTTGTCGCCGTTTTCCAGCGAGAGGGCCGGAATGTCGTCGATGGATTTGCTGTCTGGTTTCAAGTTCAGCACGATGCGGCCGGTGGCGCGAATGCGGTGCAGTTGCGCAATAAACTGATCGATAACAGGGTTGGAGGCGCCTTGCGAGACGGCCTGTCCGGAGAGCGATGCGTAGCTGGTGAAGGCGATCGAACTGCGCAGGGTCTCCTGCTCGATCGAGCGGACGTACTCATCGATACGCTGCTGCTGCAGGATGCGCGCCGACTCGCGGTCAAACTCGAGGCCGTAGAAATAGGCATTCGAGGTCAGTCCGCCGGCGCGGCGAATGACGTCGTGCAGCGTCTCGCCGGGGTTCACGCTATAGGTGCCGGCGTGCGCCACTTCGCCCTCGATGGTGACGTACTTGGTCTGCTGCTCAAGTGGCACGCGAATGTCGGTTTGCGAAAAGATGCTGACCGTATCGCCGGCCTTCAGTTCGAGGTCCTGGCTGGCGTCGTGTTGCAGCACCAGCTTGCCAAGGTCAAAGGAAATCAGCGAGGTCTTGAAGTTTTCAGGATCGGTGCGTTCAATCACCGCGTAGTTCCAGTCAATTTCATGGGGAACGAGGCGGATCTTGTTTTTCTTTTCCTTGGGCAGACCGGTCTCGGGATCGATCTGTTCCTCGGTTTCCGTTTGCACGGCGACCGAGGCATGGCCGGAATTCTGTTCGGCGCGATAGCGATCAACCCCCGTCGTTGACTGCGTATTCCCCTGCGTCGAGGCATTGGTCTGCGTCGCGTTGCCCTGCACCATGTTCTGATCCTGATCGTTGGCAGACTTGTGCGATTTGCCACTGATCAGTTCGTCGAGCAGAGGATCGGTTGGCGACACCGCTTCTTCGAACTCGGGCGCCGAAAGACCAAGATGGCTGCGCTTCCACCAGTAATCGCGGCTGAGCAGTACGTCTCGATCCGGAATCAGATCGCTCAGATGCATGCCCTCGTGCCAGCCGTAGTGGCCGGCGTTGGCGATGCTGCCACGCAGCGTGACGGTATTTTGATAGGCAGGCAGAATCGAAAAAATGCGTACAATGTCGCCGTCAGCTACCCGCGCGGACAATCCGTTCTGGTCAAGCGGAAACTCGATGGCACGGCGCTGATTCTTCTCGGCGCGGTCGAGAGAAACCTTCGTGTCGGAACTCATGGCCGAGGTCTTGCCCGCTGCCTCGATCAGATCGCCGACGGCTTCGCCCTCGCGCATCTCATAGATCGCGGGCTTGCGGATGCTGCCGTAGATGGCCACCTGCGCGCCCACCGGAGGAATGTAGAGCACGTCCTCGGCCAGCAGGCGCAGGTCGTTTGTCTTGTCGCCGCGCAGCAGAAAGGCATAGAGGTCGAAATCAACCACCGTCTTGCCCTCGCGCTTGAGCAGAACGTGGCGTAGCGAGCCCTCCGGCGCGGGGCCGCCCGAGGCAAACAACGCATCGACCAGTGAACTGAGTGAGCTGACCGTGTACATGCCCGGCTTGCGCGCCTGTCCGGTGACGTAGACCTGTATCGAGCGAATGCGGCCCAGGTCGGCCGAAAGATCGAAGTTGCGGAACATGCGGCCAACCGATTGACGCAGTTGCCGGTCCAGTTCAGAGAACTTCAGCCCCGCCACGTGCACCGCGCCCACCTGCGGCAGAAAGATGTTGCCCGAGCGGTCGACGCGCAGATTGCCGCTGTAGTTGACCGCACCCCAGATGCGCACGCGTAACTCGTCGTCGGGACCGATCACGTAGTTGCTGTCGGCCGGGACCAGATTGCTCGGCGTAAACGAGGTCGGAATGCGGCGGAACAGATCCGCGCCGTAGAGATTCAGACGCTTGCTGGTCGAGGCCGCGACGAACTTCTGAAATTCGGTCGGCGGTGCCGGCGGATAGTACATCTGCTGCTGCTGGAGCAATGTCGAGTTCGTCAGATTTGCGCCTTCGCTGGGAGAGGCTGTCTGCTGGCGAGCGGTCGACAGATCGCGGTTCGTCGGTCCGGTGCTGGTCTGCCCGCTCTGGCCAGACAAAGCCGCAGTGCCCCCGGTTGTGTCATACGAGCCAAAAGAACTTTGTGTTTGTCCGGAGTCCGTCTCCGTCCCCCACGCGGTGCTCGAGTTGTCCGTGGTTTGCGTCGAAGAAGGTGCCTGCGCATAAACAGCCGCGGCGGTTCCAAGCAAACCGGATGCCAGAAAAACGACCAAGCGATTGTGCATAAGCATATTGTCCAGTATGAATCATCGCCGATTCTTAGTTGCGGCGAAAATTAACTTTTCATGTTCCGAGAATGTGCGCGGTAAAAGCCTGCAGCCGTCGGCGTTGGATATGGGAATCTATCCCTGGGGTCGGCGGAAGCCAGACCAGCATCGGCGCCGTCCTCATTGTATCGTTTCCGCATACCGGTTTGATCCGTGTGACCTCGGCATTTCGCATTCACTATTCCGGAGTTTTGCGGGATGTTTTAGGATGGCAGAACATGCGTCTGTTCATCTTTCCTATACTTCTACTCCTCTTGACGGGAAACCTGCTGGTTGCCCAAGGAACGGCAGAGAAAAACTGCGACCTCCACTCGCTGCAGATCTGCGCCTTTCACGTGGCGCAGGATGAGGTTGGCATCGTCACCGCGCCGTTGCATATGAGCCAGCAGGACTGGCTTTGGGTGGCGCCGGTGGGCATGGCTGTTGGCTATGGCATCGACCGCGACGCCGATGCGATGCGTGCGTTGGGAACCGACAAAAAACGTGAGGACGACTTCAAGCGTGTCTCCGATTACGGCGGCATCTACGGTCCGCTGGCTTCGGTTGGTGTGGGCTATCTGGTGGGGTCGATCCGGCACGACGACCGGCTGCGCGAGACCGCGGTGCTGGCCAGCGAGGCGATGGCCGACGCGGCGATCCTGAACACTGGCCTCGGCTACGCGATCAATCGCCAGACGCCCAGCCAGGGCGACGGCACGGGCCGCTTTTGGCCGCATGGCCCGCGCACGTGGCCCGACGGCCAGTCGATGCCTTCCGACCACTCGATTCTGGTCTGGTCCTTTGCCCGCGTGGTCAGCTCGCAGTACAGCGGCATTGCCACCAAGACACTGGTCTACTCGCTGGCCGCGACGGTTTCGGCCTCGCGCGTCATCGCCCGCCAGCACTTTCCCTCGGATGTCGTGCTGGGCAGTGCGCTCGGTTACGCCATCGGCGGCTACGTGGTGCGGCGGCGCGGAAGCGACAACGCCTGGAGCCGGGTTTCGGTTGCCCCGGTGGCCACGCCCAATGGTCGCGGGCTGCAACTGGCCTATAACTTCGTGCACTAAAGCATCGTAATTTTACCGGGCCAGCGATACGCGCCGCAGGCCGCGCACGGCATTGGTCAGGTAGATCGCCTCGGCTGTGCGCAGATCGTCGAGCGTCAGCACACGCTCAACGATGTCGGGCCGCGCCGCCAGCAGGTGCCGCCGGTAAACGCCGTCGAGCAGGCCGCAGTCGACCGGCGGGGTGAACCACCGGCCATCTTTTTCGAGAAAAACATTGCTGATTGCGCCTTCGGTCAGTTCTCCTCGCGTGTTGAAAAAGAGCGCATCGGCAAAGTCCGCCCGCGCAGCCTCGGCAAAAACGCGTGCATAGAGCGGCCGGTGCGTGGTCTTGTGAAAGAGAAATGAATCGGTCGGGTCGGTTTTTTCTTCGGCGATGGTCACGCGCAGTGTTTCCCGGCTCTGCCGCGGCAGGGGCTCCGAGGCAACATGCACCTCGCCCGAAGCATCGAGCAGAAGCCGCACCTTGCGCGGGGCCGCATCGCCGAAGTTTTTCTCTTCTTCCAGGAGTGCATGCCGCACGGTTTTGCCGTTGAATAAAAAATCAAAATAATCGGCCGAGTCCGCCAGCCGTTCGAGGTGCAGATCGAGCAGCGGATAGTTTTTTTGCCAGAGCAGCGTCTCAATCAGATC
>Ga0224528_1000740_pt1 | contig 24219 bp, 5 predicted proteins | sample CBST25metaG_2_FD_179888 | JGI IMG/M metagenome (GOLD analysis project Ga0224528, IMG submission 179888) | Peat soil microbial communities from Stordalen Mire, Sweden - C.B.S.T25 | ecosystem: Environmental > Terrestrial > Soil > Wetlands > Peat | place: Sweden: Norrbotten County, Stordalen Mire...
GAACAATCGACACCGTTGATCATGAATACGCGTGTCTTCGGGGGAGTAGAGATAACACACTGTTGATTCACAACCATCTGCCACAATTCATCGGGGCTTGCGATTCCGCCTGGTAAACGACAACTCATCCCTACAATCGCGAAATGCTCACCATCTACCTTTTTGAGTTGTGCCACTTCTTTTCGCAGCGCTTCAATTTCCAGCAGCGCCTGCTTCACAAGTGAAAGCTCAACACCTTTTGATTCCATAGCCGCCTTCTCCCCATCCTAAAGCATTATTTAGCTTTAATTAAAAGCACCGACTAATCAGATAGTTAATCCTCATCCAACAGAGCTAATATTGTATTTATCTCAATGCATGTAACACAAAGGTAAAAATGACCAAATCAGCAAATACGTGTGACAGCCAAGGAGCTAACAAACCGCCTGATTTCCATCTGATCCATCCCTGCACTAAACCGTAAACAGCAGTTAATACAATGCCTGCCACACCACCAGGGATTCCTTGCCAGTGCAGAAAACCAAACGAAATCGCTTGAAAAACAATCACTGTGCTGAAGGCCATTCCTGTTGCTGATAGTTCTTTAAATAAAATTCCCCGGAATACAATTTCCTCTGCAACAGCATTCAGGCAATAGAAGAGAACCCCGATGGGAATAATCACCGTGAGGGGAAAGTCAGGGATCAATGCGGTAAATTTTGATAAGTCAGGCTTAAAAACATGGTGCCAAACAATCAAGCCCAAAGCGGCACAACAGGCCCCTGTAAGGGCATAAAATAGCGTAGGAAAGACAAACTCTTTTTTATCCGGCCAACAGCTTATGATTAATCTCCGTCCAGAGTTAAAACAGGCATAGATAATAACAGGCAAAATCAGAGGAATTGGCCAAGGGATAGAAAGATAGCTGATACGGGAAACTATACCAGTTATAACAAATATACTCAGCAAGCTGAATTTATTTCCCCGGGACATACTAAATAACATCAGAGACAACATAATGGCCAATAAAATTATAGACCATAAAATATCACCACTCAGAAAAGGCAATATGGAAAAAATTAGAAAATATGATTGTATCAAGATAATTTACCTAAGTTATTAATTTTCAGATCAGATAAATCCTAATTTTCTATATCAAACATCTATCTTTAAATTTAAACAGCCATCTACAATAGTAGGCAGACTCACACTCTTATGAATTAGCAGCAATGTCCGGTGTCATGTCCATCCAAACAGTATTTATAAATTCCAGACACTCCTGTTTTAACCCTTCCTTCCCGGCATTCCGCCAACCATTAGGCAAAGCTTTTCCTTTTGGCCATATAGAAAATTGTCCTTTTTGATTAGTAACCACCAAAAATACTTCTTGATCGGAAATATTCATTTCTTATACCTCTTTATTTGACAAGGAATTTTTAACAAAAAAAAACAAGACAAATTCCCCACGTCATTACCATGGTTAGATAATAATCGACATAATGAAATTATGGCTAAAAAGCCATAAAATCCTTATTTATCAAAAAAATAGTTAAGGTGTGGATTTTTTTTGCATAATGTTGATCCATTTTTACAAAAAAAAATTAAGTGGTTTGACTAAAAAGTAGTCTCATAAAAATTATGAGCAAGCGAGATATTGTAAATTAATGTTACCAAAAAATAGGATTTGACAGACATATTTTTACATATTAGGTTTTTAAAAAGCACGCATTAAAAACCATGCGTTTATCTTTATGTGAGTACCTAAGTTAATTTTTGATCTAGCGCAATAAAGTTCTAGTCAAGCACATTTATGGTAATAATAATATATTCATACTGTCATAAAGCAGTTTTACTTTGATTAAGAATGTCAGTTTTAGAGACTATCTCTGTCGCCAATGGAGTCCAGGTTACCAGGGCAAATGTTTTTGTTTTATATCGTCGGGGCAAGTCTATCCGGTCTATTGCCCACACGTTATCTTATTCCAAGATAACTGCTAGGCATTATATCAGGAAAGTTTATCTGTTGCTAAAGCTCGTTATAATCAAAAAGTGACAAGATCCACTGGTTATATGGTTTCACATAAGATATATCAACAAGACTGTGAGGAGTAATACATAATGTCCACTAATGTTTATGCCGTTCAGGTAGCCAATAATCGAAGCCGTCGTTCACTTTTAGACTGAGCCAGATAAAAGATGCATGCTGGCTTTATTATCATTCGTAAGGGGTGTAGCCCGTTGCTGTCTCTTGTCTCCACATTGAGGTATAGCTGGGCCATATCCGTAAAATTCTACAGCCTCCCAGATAGAGATGCCCGAGACTATAGTTTTAATTCCACTTTGCCTTATTGCAGTGGAATTGCACGGCATTTGTTCTTTGGTAATGCCAAGATAACCGTTATCGAACTTGCTCTCTACGGTACAAAAAAGTACTGCTGGCTCACAAAAATACAAAAAATTACTGGGAAGAGGGATTTTATCTCCAAAGTTTGCATTCCGTATTGCGCCAAGGCTAAGGTCGAACATTTTTATCATTACTTCAAGAGCAGCTCTGACAACCCTCTAACGATAACCCGTAGCAGGCAAATCCTGCGTTGTTTTTCGCTACTGTCAATGCCCATATTGATGATTGACTAGCGAGGATTACTGATATGCATAAGGACGGCACACGAGGATTCAACCAGAGGTGGCGTCGGCAAAAAACTGCAGGATAAGCTTAATGGCCGTCAATTAAATAAAAGATAAAATCTAAATTTTTGATACAAGACAAGGGGGTTGGAGTCAGTTTTTGGATCGGTATTGACACAAATCATTAGTAATGAAATTACTGCAACCACTTGGAAAAGACAGACCTCATGAAAACACATGATTTGAGTAATGCACGCTCGCTGACACACATCCTCCATTACTGGGCGGAAAACACACCAGAGTCCACCGCGTATATATTACTTGCGGATGGCGAAAATGAAACCCAATCAATCACTTATGCAGATCTACTGCGCCGTTCTGCGGGAATGGCACAAGAACTAAAATCATTGGGAAACATCGGCGATCGCATGCTTATGTTCTACCCGACTAGCATTGAATTTATTGTTGCATTCTATGCTTGTTTACATGCGGGTTTGGTGCCTGTTCCAGCGTATGCGCCGAAAAAAAATGCGAAGCAAGACAGAATTGATAAAATTATCATTGACTGCTCCCCTGCTGCCATTATGGGTGATAAAACTATAATCGAACGGCTTTCGTCTCCTGAGCATCCATTAAGACTGAGTCAGTCATTTCCTCTTTTTGCTACTGACTACATGGCATACTGCTCAGAAGATTTTAACATCCCCACAGAAATAAACCGCAATACCTTGGCATGCCTCCAATACACGTCTGGTTCAACTGGCTCACCAAAAGGTGTAATGCTCACACATAGTAACTTTATTCATAATCAGCAATTGACTAAAGAGAACTGGGGGCATGACCAACACTCTGACTGGATGTGTTGGCTACCCTTGTTCCACGATATGGGCCTAGGTAATATCGTTCAGACCCTCTATCTCGGTTCCCGTTGTATTCTGATCCCTCCTGAAACCTTTGTTCAAAAACCAATCCGTTGGTTAAAAACTATCGAAAAATATGGAGCACATACTAGTGGTGGCCCAAATTTTGCCTATGACCTTTGCTTAGAAATTCCCAAAACAGATATTGACATTGGATTGGATCTATCTTGCTGGAAAGTTGCCTTTAATGGTGCCGAACCCGTTAACCCTAGTACATTACGCAGATTCACTGAACGCTTTCGCGACTACGGATTTTCAACCACAGCCTTTGCACCTTGCTACGGACTTGCTGAAGCAACGCTGGCTGTCACCGCAGTTAACAAAGGGAAGCCCATAGATACCGTCACTGTTGATCGCAACATGTTTTCCGATAACAGTGTCGTTCTTGTGTCACCTCAGGTTGCTAATAGGGAACTAGTAAGTTCCGGCCCACTTCCAAATAATCACAGCGTGCGCGTGGTCGCACCGGAAACCCGAACCGAGCAACCAGATGGGCAAGTCGGTGAGATCTGGGTGTGTAGCGGAAGTGTGGGTATTGGTTATTGGCAGAATGAGCAGGCCACAAAGGAAACATTCCGTGCACAGCTTGTGCCAGACAATCAGCATTTTTACCTACGAACTGGCGATTTGGGATTTACACAAGAGAATAAGCTGTTCGTTACTGGTCGTCTTAAAGACGTTATCATTATCCGTGGGAAAAACTATTATCCACAAGATATTGAATTAACAGCATATCAATCGCACCCAGGTTTTATCCCCGGAGGTACCGCCGCCTTTACAGACAACAATAACGGCGCCGAAAACTTGATCATTTTCCAGGAGGTCAAACGTACTCTAATTAGAAACGGGGATTTCCCAGCAATGCTAGCCGCAATAAAAACAGAGGTGGCCACTGAGCATGGGCTTTCCGTACAGGGCATTTATCTTTTGAAGCCTGGTCAACTTCCGAAAACATCAAGTGGCAAAGTACGCCGTTTTGAATGTCTGAAACGCCATCTCAACAATACGGTGGAATCATTGTCAAAATGGTCAGTAGTTAAAGCAGAAAATCGTGAAGAGTCAGGCAAAACCAACGGTGCCAATCACGACTCTCAGCCGCCCCGCTCACTGTCTGAAGCGTCTCAATTTCTCATTAGCACGATCTCCGATAAGTACAATATTCCGAAAAGCGCGATCAAAAACAACATATCATTTGCCGAACTCGGACTGGACTCCATCGAAGTTACCCGCGTATCCCAATGGCTCAGCGATTATCTAGGGCACCCGGTTTCACCAACAGTTTTCTTTGATTATCCCAGTATTGGCCAGTTGTTGTCCTTCCTAACCGCGCACGACATACCATCAGCACAACCCTCCCCTGCTAAGGCAACTTCTCCATCTCAGATTGGATATGCCATCATAGGTATGGCCTGTAATTTCCCTATGGCTGGCAACTTAGAAGCATTCGAAGAAATGATCTTCAGCGCAAGTAGCGGTTTCTCTCCCCTTGCAAAACGGTGGCATAGCACCGGAGGCATATCAGGAAAAGAGGACAATAAGGCAGGACTCATTGACGGAATCTTTAATTTTGATTCGCGTTTCTTTCACATCAACGAGACCGAAGCGAAAAGTATGGATCCTCAGCAAAGGCTATTGTTACAAACGACCTGGGAAGCGTTGGAAAATGCCCACATTCCGCCTGACTCGCTGGCAGGTTCCGACACCGGTGTATTTATCGGAATTTCCGCTAACGACTTTTCCCGCGATAAAGATCCCTACAGCAACGATCCTTACTTCCTGACAGGCAGTGCGTTAAGCATGGCTGCCAACCGGCTCTCGTATCAATTCGATCTGTCTGGACCGAGCATGACACTTGATACCGCTTGTTCATCAACTTTAGTTGCGTTGCATACCGCTATTGCCAGTCTGGCTAATGCTGAATGCAGCATGGTTTTAGTAGGCGGGGTCAACGCACTCTTATCCTCTAAAATTGATACGTCATTCAATGTGGCAGGGATGACATCAAAAACCTCGTCATGCCGTGTGTTTGATGCCGCTGCCGATGGTTATGTCCGGGGCGAAGGCTGTGGAGTGATTGTATTAAAACGTCTCGCTGATGCACTTAACGATCAAAATGATATTTTGGCAGTGATTAAAGGCTCTGCAGTCAATCAGGATGGCCGTAGTAATGGATTAACGGCGCCCAATGGCCATGCCCAGCAAAAAGTCATCCGTTCAGCGCTATTATCTGCTGGTGTAGCAGCATCGGATATTGATTATGTGGAAACGCACGGCACCGGCACGGTACTGGGAGACCCTATCGAAGTCAATGCACTGGGCACCACTCTGTGTGAAGGCCGCACCGCCGATAATGCCCTGGTGATTGGTTCTGTCAAGGCTAATATCGGACATCTCGAGTCTGCCGCAGGGATCGCCTCGCTGATTAAAGTGGTCCTGGCCCTGCAACACCGCAAACTACCTCCGCAGGCCAACTTCACTACTCCAAACCCCCATATTCGCTGGGACCAATTCCCGATCACTGTGCCCGTACAGCCTATGCCCTGGCCGGAGAAAGGACACAAACGGCTGGCAGGTGTCAGTGGTTTTGGTTTCGGCGGCACCAATGCGCACGTGATTTTGGAAGAAGCGCCCTCTCTTAAAAATGACATGCCAGCCACCGCTTTCCGTCACTCCCGGCATCTATTGGCGCTTTCTGCCGGCAGCGCGGCCTCTCTGAACATGCTACAGCGTAAATACGCAGACCACCTGCTCAGCCACCCGGAGTTGACCTTGGATGCGCTGTGCTTTTCTGCCAATACTGGCCGTGCCCAGCTTGAATATCGGTCCGTATTCATCGCCGACGACCGCGACTCCCTGTTGATGGAACTGCAAGCGACCACTACGCCGGCCAGCCCCGCGGATATGCCGCCGCAGATAGCCTTCCTGTTCACCGGTCAGGGGGCCCAGCGTATCGGGATGGGACGCGAGCTCTATGCATCTCAACCGGTCTTCCGTGAGATTATTGATCAATGTGATGCGCTTATCCAGGCGCAGGCAGACTGGTCATTGAAGGCGTTGCTGCATGATGATGCCAACACATCCGCACGTTTGCATCAGACGGTTTACACCCAGCCGGCTTTGTTCGCTGTGGAGTATGCCCTGGCCAGAATGTGGATGTCATGGGGTATTACCCCTTGTGCCTTGCTGGGGCACAGCGTGGGCGAATATGTGGCTGCCTGCGTAGCCGGAGTATATAACCTGTCGGACGGTCTGAGCCTAGTGCTTTCACGCGGTCAACTGATGCAGGCATTGCCGGCGGGGGGAGCGATGGCCGCTGTCCGAGCGGGAGAGCCGGTAGTACGGCACGTAACCGACGCCTGCGGGGATGCCGTATCGATTGCCGCGCTGAACGGTCCAGGCCAGGTGGTCATTTCGGGTGAAGCGGCCGCCGTGGCAGATTGCCTGCAGATATTCGCAACACAGGGGATCAGCGCAGCACCGCTGGAGGTTTCACATGCTTTCCACAGTGCGTTGCTGGAGCCAATGTTAACAGCGTTCTACGCGGTGGCTGACAGGATTAATTATACGGCGCCCAGTATTCCCCTGATTTCAAATGTGACAGGGCAGGTACTGGGCGGGGATGAGATAAATGCTGCGTACTGGTGCCGACATGCCCGTCAGCCGGTTGAGTTTGCCCGGGGACTGGCAACACTGACCACATTGGGATGTGATACCTATATGGAAGTGGGCCCCCAGCCGGTACTGTTGGGTCTGGCAGCCGGTCAGTTACCGGAGGGTACCCGTTGCTTGGCCAGTCTTCATGGTCATAAAGGGGAGTGGCAGCAGGTATTGTCGACACTGGGGACACTGTATGCTGCCGGTATGCCGGTGGATTGGACCGCCTTTTACCATGGGTATGCTCAGCACCGGGTCGAGTTGCCGACCTACGCATGGGCTCGTCAGTCTGCGTTATTTGTGTCTGGCAATGTCAGACAGCAACGATTCACTAGGAGTGACTTTAAAGATCAACGGCGGGTTACGTATCAAAAGACGCTGGTTGCAGGTAAAGATCCTTATCTTGATCATCATCGGATTTTCGGGCATATCGTCGTCGCCGGTGCTATGCATGTTGCGATGCTAATCACGGTAGCCAGTGATTATTATGAAGGAGGCCCCTTCGTCCTAAAGGACATCGTTTTCCTTCAACCTCTGAGGTTCAATGATACTGAGCAGCGTGATATACAAATTACAATCAATATCGATGATAAGAATATTGGGCATTATGCGATTGCTAGCCGAAGGTCCGGAAATCCACGGGACGATTGGTTGCTCCATCTTGAAGCGTATTCAGAAGGTTCTCCATCGGGAGAGAATAATGCTCACCATCAACCATCGTTTTTTGCAAAACGCCTACCCGAACTGGAAAACCGCTTCGAACAGCGGCTTTTCTATAAGGATTTTAGGTTGCGGGGATATGAGCTTGGTCAGGAGTATTGCTGGTTACAGCAGGGGACATTCAATGGCACCGAGTGTATCTGCACTCTTGCCGATCCTTTAGCAAGGGTGATTACCAAAGAATATGACATTGCTCCGGGATTAATTGACTCCTGTTTCCAAACCCTGGCTGTCAGCCTGACGACAAACATGTCGATGTTGGACAGAGGCGATATTTATATTCCATTCAATATCAAACAAATCGCTGTATATAAGACAGACATCACCTCCAGCAACCTGATTGTTAGTGGGATCGTTGAGGCTCGGGAGCTGCGAGATAATTGTATCTATGGCTCCGTTCATTTGGAGGATAGCCAAGGCGAAACCATTCTTGACATTCAGGGCTTTGCGGCTAAAAAGGCTGAAGCTTTCGTTCCGGACGAACATGAGCCTACAGTTACCCCATTATTGTGGCAGTACCTTTGGCAACGGGGCGAGGTGGATATATTGCCTGGCGGCGCGCCTGATACCTGGATTATTTTCAGCGACATGGGGGGGGTTGGACAGTCGCTGACCGACGCTCTCCAGGAACGCCACGCTGAATGTGTGCTGCTAAATAATCACCCACAAGTTTTGGATACTCTCGACTCAAAGACATGTTTTGACATCAATCAGCTCACCACGTTGATTTCCTCCCTTTCGGCTCAAAGTAAAAAAATCGGCATTGCCTATCTGTGGGGGCTGGATGAGAAAGAGACTGGGGGTAACTGGTCGTGGAAAGAGCATACGATGCAACTCTGCAGCCCTCTATTGGCAATTGTGCGGGCGTGTTCAGAAAACGAAAACAGTGCGGCAATAAAAAAAATGGTGGTAGTGACATGTGGAGCGCAGACCGTGCATGGGGATCAGCCGGCTCCCTTATTGCTTCAGTCCGTACTATCTGGAATGGCAAGGGTGGTCGCGAATGAGTTGCCTTTTGTGCCAACTTTGCTGGCAGACCTTGATCCTACAGATGCTTTGAGTGACATAGATACTTTAGCGCAATGCATGACAACTTCAGCGGCAAAGGATGAAATTGCCTTTAGAGAGCGGGAGCTACATGTGCCTTCGCTGGTGCCGATCACGCCGCAAAAGAGGTTGCCACATGTTGATATATCCGGCCAGAAAGCAACCTATCTGATCACTGGAGGGTTAGGTGCATTGGGTATGCTGACTGCCAGGGTATTGATTGAACAAGGTGCAGACTGCCTGGTTCTGTTGGGGCGGAGTGAGGCCGATGAGCGCAAAGAAGCAGCGTTGGCGACGCTGCGCAACCAGGGAGCAGTTACGGTAAGCTACATCTGTAGTGATGTGAGCGATGCAACTTCACTACAGGGAGTTATAGACTATATCTCGCGGTATTTGCCTCCTTTACGTGGGATTGTTCATGCCGCAGGGGTTAATGATGATGTATTCCTGATGAAAGAGTCATGGGAGCATTTCTGGCAAGTGGCACAAGCCAAAATAGATGGTAGTTGGAACCTGCACAATGCCAGCATCGGGCACCCTATCGATTTCTTTATTCTCTACTCCTCCATTGCATCAATTTTTGGCCCGGTTGGGCAATCAGCCTATGCGGCGGGAAACGCATTCCTAGATGCCTTGGTATATCACCGAGTCAAAAATGGCTTGCCTGCTACCAGCATAAATTGGGGGGGATGGTCGGAAACAGGGATGATGGCCAACGTCAGGTCCCGCGACATCGAGCGTATGCATCAGGCCGGTATCGGGCAATTGACTCAGCAACAAGGTATGGCCGTTATGCGAGAAATGACAAGCATTGGTCGAATCCAATCCCTGGTTGTGCCATTAGACCTGAACAAAATCAAGAATACGGTCCAGCGTCAAGATCTGCCCATCATCATCAAAAGAATGCGGTTTCCCGACGGCTTGCAACAGGCCACTGCTGTTAGTGTGTCTTCGCACCCCGGGAGAGTGAAAAAATCGTTAGAGCCTAGTCAGACAAAGAGCTATCTGTACGAGTTGGTATCATCCATTTTGCTGGATGATATTGGGGAGGATCTGCAGAACAAATCACTTGTCGCCTTGGGATTAGACTCCATGATGGCCCTGGAAATCAAAATGAGAATAAAGGATGAAGTTGGGGTCGACATTCCAATCCTGAAACTTTTGGACGGCGCTACGATGAGCTCGCTGATTGCCCAGGTCAAATCCCATCTTTTTCTGGATCAGAAGAAAAGTTCTACTAACCCACAAGAATTGACTGCCAACCATCATATGAGAATTGAACTATGAATATGAATGAATTATTCCTGTCACTTTCCAATGTGGGTGCAGAACTGGGGATTTCCGGGGACAAGCTATGGATTGATTGTGCCAGCGATGTGCTTTCTGAAGAGCAGTTGAACACACTGCGTGAACATAAAGAAGCTCTCAGGGAAACCGTTTTTGCCCAGATTGGTGAGAATAGCGTATTGCCTCTGTCATCCCGACAACGCGACATGTGGACGATATGGAAATTAAACCCCAGCAGTCCAGCTTACAATATCGCTTTTTCTGCCAGATTGCAGCCTGGGATTGAGCCGGAAAGGCTGTGTGAGGCATTCAGGCAACTGGTGAATAACCACAATATTTTGCGTTCAAGATATGCTGAGTTGTGTGGCGTGCCCTTCCAAACCCTGGACGACTCGTTGTCAGGCGAATTTACATGCATTAGCCAAAGTAAGTTCACGCAAGAACAGCTTATTGAGCGTATTGATGCGGAGTCTGACTTACCCTTTGATCTAAGCAATGGTCCGCTAATCCGAGCATGTGTGTTGGAGAAGCAGGGAGCTCTTGACGAAGCCGTTGAACGGTTTCTTACTGTGGTTGTTCACCACATTGCAGCGGATTTCGTTTCTTTGGGGCTCCTGACAACTGAGCTATCTGATATTTATAAACAACTAGGGCAGGATGAGCGGCGTGGACACCAAACGCTCCCCCAGCAATATGATAATTATGTCCGCTGGGAATCTAAATTGCTGAGGGAAAAACAGGATGAGTTAGCTGCATACTGGATGCAACGTATTCCTACAGTGCCCTCAACTCTGTCGTTGCCAGCAGATCGGCCACGTCCATCGGTATCTACCGGAGAGGGGAATTGCTATACGGTGCTTCTTGATGAGCAACAGTGGGCAAGTTTCGCATTGTTAAGCAAAAAATACGGTGTAACACCATATATTGCAACATTAGCTATCATAGAAACCTTACTTTATCGTTATTCAGGACAGCGTGATATCGCCATCGGTTCACCTGTGTCCAATCGGGATTTACTGAGCGCAGAAGGAGTTATTGGCGACTTTGTTAATCCGGTGGTATTTATCTCCGATATTCGACCCGGCATAAGCTTTGATGCACTGTTGATTAAGGTTCGCGACACTGTACTAGGGGCGCTCGAAAATCGCATTTATCCCTTTTCTGCTCTGATTAACATGCTGCACCCAGAACGTGTCGCTGGTGCCTCTCCTTTATTCCAGGCATCCTACATTTGGCACCAGGGCAGTTTTGAGGGAATAGGGGAAGACGCTGGGATATATGCTGACGTGCTTGAAGCATCGAGGGTTCGGGGGGCGGCAAACGACATCAGTTTTATCATTGTGCAAAGAAATGGGAAAACGCAGTTACGTTTAACTTACAGTACGGATTTGTTCGAACGTTCCACTATTGAAAGAATGGCGGGGCATTTCGTAACACTGATTGACGGTGTGCTCGCTGCACCGCATACCTCCATCATGTCATTGCCTATGTTGTCGGATGCTGAGATAGAACAGCAATTGACCGGATGGAACCGGACGCAAACTTGTTACCCTGCCCAAGGTTACATCCCTCAGTACTTCGAGTTTCAAGTTAGCCACTCTCCTGACGCTGCTGCAGTCGTATTCGACAATCAAGCGTTAACTTATCGTGAGCTAAATGATAAAGCTAACCAGCTTGCTTCTCGACTGAGCTTCCTGGGGATAGGGCCTGATGTGCTGGTTGGAGTTTGCGTTGAACGCTCATTTGAGATGATCATTGGCCTGTTGGCCGTTTTGAAAAGCGGTGGGGCATACTTGCCGTTGGAACCATCCTATCCGCAGGAGCGTCTGGACTATATGTTGGACGATGCCGGCCCTGACGTGTTGTTGGTCGCACAGGCAGACTTGCCCAAGTTTTCTACATTCCGGGGGCAGGTTGTTGTCATTGATGCGAGGGAAGCAGGGCCCCAATTCCCGGTTAGCGATCTGCCATGTCGGACTCAATCTCATCATCTGGCTTATTGCATTTATACCTCAGGTTCCACCGGTAAACCCAAAGGGGTTATGAATTCGCATGAGGGTATTCTTAACCGATTGTTATGGATGCAGGCGACATACCCCATTGGTTCGGGCGACCGGGTATTACAAAAAACTTCATTCTGTTTTGATGTTTCTGTTTGGGAGCTCTTTTGGCCATTGATGACGGGAGCCACGCTGGTTCTTGCCGACCCGAAATATTATCGAGACCCAGGGTATTTGTGTCGTACGGTTATCATCCAAGCTATCACGGTTATGCACTTTGTTCCAGCGATGTTGCAAGAGGTGACTGAAAACGGCAACGACTGGAGTGGTAATTGCCTTCGGCATGTTTTTTGTAGCGGCGAGGCCCTAAAATCCTCTGTACAGAACAAGGCTCTGGCACTATGGCCAGAATGTGCGTTGCATAACCTTTATGGCCCGACAGAGGCGGCGGTTGATGTCAGCTTCTGGCGTTGTACCCCTAGCGATGAAAGCACTACCATTCCAATTGGCCGACCTATTGCCAATACTCAGATGTATATCCTAGATGGTGACATGAATTTATTGCCGGCCGGCGCTTTGGGTGAAATTTATATTGGTGGTGTTGGTTTGGCTCGAGGCTATTTGAAACGCCCAGCTCTTACTGCAGAGCGTTTTGTGCCCGACCCTTTCTCTGTTGACGATGGCGCTCGCCTGTACCGCAGTGGTGATTTAGGACGTCAATTGCCAGATGGCGTCATTGTGTATGCGGGCCGCATCGACCATCAGGTCAAAGTCCGTGGGTTTCGAATCGAGCTAGGAGAAATTGAAGCAGAATTAAGCAGTATTGATGGTGTCGGTGAAGTCGTAGTACAGGTGCACGAAGATCAAGATGGTGATAAAAAACTGGTTGCTTATTTGACTGCTGAGCGGGGCATCGAGCTGACTCGTGTCGCGTTACGTCATGAGCTTGCGAAGAGCCTTCCTGATTATATGCTACCTAGTTTTTATGTTTTTCTGGATATTATGCCATTGACATTTAACGGCAAAATTGATCGAAAAGCCCTGCGTGCGCCGGATGATATCCATATAAATCGCAGTGAAGGATATGTTGCACCACGCAATGAAATAGAATCAACACTGTCGCTGCTATGGAGCGAGACGCTGAAGCTTGACCGGGTGGGTGTCCTGGATAACTTTTTTGAACTAGGCGGGCATTCGTTGCTAGCAACCCAGTTAGTGACGCGAATTCGTGAGCAGTTCGGCGTTGATTTACCGTTAGTTGAATTGTTCAATGCACCGACTATCTCTTCGTTGGCTGGGGCGATTGCAGATAACCCAGTGTGCCAGCGGCAAATTCCAACAATAGTGCCCACTTCTCGTGATGAGCCTCTGCGACTTTCGTTTGCTCAGGAGCGCCTTTGGTTCCTTGATCAGTTGGAACCAGAAAACCAAGCTTATAACATTCCGATGACTGTGTTGATCAAGGGCGTATTGAATCTAGCCGCTATAGAGGCAGCATTCAATGCGTTAATCGAACGTCATGAGATATTGAAGACAAATTTCGTCACTGTTGATGGCTGCCCGTTGCAGCAAATTGCCAAAGAAAAAACCTTTACTTTGAATATTGTCAATCTGCAGGAAAATAGGGAGGAACTGCGTTATCAAACTGCGTTACAGCTCTGCAAGGGAGAAGCAGTTCAACCTTTTTCCCTGAACACGGACTTGCTGTTTCGCGCCAGTTTATATTCTTTGTCCTCGGAAAAAAATATCCTGTCGGTCACTATGCACCATATTATTTCTGATGGCTGGTCGATTGGTGTCCTGATTCAGGAAATCGGTATCCTGTATGAGAGTTTCTGTCACCATCAGGTGCCGTTGTTATCCTCAATGCCATTGCAATATGCGGATTATGCCGTCTGGCAAAGGGAATGGCTGCAGAAAGGTGAGATGCAGCGGCAGTTAGATTACTGGTGTAAGGAATTGGCCGGTATCCCCACAGTGCTTGAGTTGCCAACACAACATACGCGCCCGGCGCTACAGCGTTATCGCGGCGCGACCATTACGGCTACGATTGACAAGGTGTTAACACGAAAGCTCAATTACCTGGGCAAATCCCAAGATGCCACCTTGTTCATGACCTTGATCAGTGTGTTTAGCGTCTTGCTTAACCGCTATTCCGGGCAAGACGATATTTGTATTGGTTATCCGATCGCCAACCGCACTCAGCTTGAAACGCGTAATATTATCGGGTTGTTTGTTAACAGTTTAGTGTTGCGCAGCCAACCGCATCTTGGGCAAACTTTCGCTGAGCTATTGATGCAAACACGTGACAAAACCTTGGCGGGCTATGTTCATCAAGACGTGCCTTTTGAGAAACTGGTCGAAGTGTTGCAGCCTGTTCGAAGCCTCGATCGTTCACCAATTTTTCAGGTCATGTTTGCCCTTCAGAACATAGAGCAGCAGATACCACATTTATCCGGTTTGAGCCTAACCCCTATAACGTTGGATATCGGCGTATCCAAACTGGATCTGAATGTCACGGTGACGGAATCCCATGGAGAGCTGGCCGTTGCTGTTGAATATAACACTGACCTGTTCGAAGAAGAGCAGGTCAAAAGTATGATGCTCCATTTCAATAATTTGTTGATATCTGTAGTTGATGATCCCTATAAACGCCTGAGTGATTTATCTTTGCTGGAGCGGCAAGAAGTTATTCAACAGTGCGTAGAGTGGAATAATACCCAAAAATCATACTCCGATGCGCATCAGCCTGCACATGTGTTGTTTGAACAGCAGGCCCGGCGTGTGCCTGATGCAGCAGCTTTGGAGCTTGATGATGGCACTATCGTCACTTATCGCGAACTGAGTGAACGGGCGGGGGAAATAGCTGTTTATTTGACTAGTAAAGGTGTTGAGAAAGGCGACATCGTTGGTCTATGCGTCACTCGCTCCCTTGAGCTGATCGCTGGCATGCTGGGAATCTTCAAAGCTGGTGCGGTTCTTCTTCCCCTTGACCCAACCTATCCAACAGAGCGGCTTGCGTACATGTTTGAACATGCCCAATCCTCGATCCTGTTAACCCAGCGACATTTAGTCGGAACGTTGCCTGTAGTCCCAGCAATGGTGGTTGAGTTGGATGCGGACTGGCCGAAAATCTCACAGGCAACAGGGCCTCTCACCGTATCCAATGGCCTCAACCCATATGACCTGGCCTATGTTATTTATACTTCTGGCTCAACTGGGAAGCCGAAAGGGGTCATGGTGACTCATGAAGGGCTGACAAATTTTCTACTGTCAATGCAGGAAAACATCGTTGCCAGCGAAAAGGATATCTTTTTAGCGCTAACGTCTTTCTCATTTGACATCTCTTTCCTTGAGACTTTGCTGCCACTGAGTCTGGGAGCAAAAATTTTACAACCTTCACGTGAGACCGTGATGGATTTTAATAAGTTGGCCATTCTTCTGACCCGTCCCGATCTGACTATCGTTCAGGCGACACCGGCAACATGGCGGATGCTATTGGAATATGACAGTTGGCAAAACCGTGTTTCACCCTTGACCGTCCTGTCTGGTGGTGAAGCGTTACCAGCGACACTGGCCCGACGACTTATTGCGTTAGGTGGCAAGGTATATAATCTGTTTGGTCCCACAGAAACCACCATTTGGTCAGCGATGCATGTGTTTATGCATGGTAATAGCTTATCCATCTCGCCGATTGGAAGGCCGATAGCTAACACGCAAATCTATATTATCGATCGCGATATGAATCTTTTGCCAACAGGGGCTGTTGGTGAAATTTATATTGGTGGGCTGGGCCTGGCCCGAGGGTATCTGCACCGCCCTGATCTGACTGCAGAGCGCTTTGTTCCTAATCCCTTCTCTGAATCAGGCGCACGCCTGTATCGCACTGGTGATCTGGGTCGTTACTTGCCTGATGGAAATATCGCATTTGTTGGAAGAGTCGATCATCAGGTTAAGATCCGTGGTTTTCGTATTGAGCTGGGTGAGGTTGAGTCCGTCTTGCGGGGGGAGGATGGGATCGACGATGTTGTCGTTTATGCACACGGAGAAACTGATGGCGACCAGCAATTGGTAGCTTATGTGGTTCCAAAAGAGGGGGCCGTGTTGGACCGGGCAAAATTGCGCGCCCAGTTGAGCCTTTGCCTACCGGAGTATATGGTGCCAGGCGCTTTTATCTTTATGGCTCATCTTCCTCTGACACTAAACGGTAAGATAGATCGTAAGGCACTCCCCACACCTGATCGTGACCGTAACATGGGAGAAAAAGTCTACATTGCCCCTCAAAACGAAATTGAGATTCGACTGGCCTCGATTTGGTCCGAGGTATTGAAGATCGATAAGGTCAGCATACGTGATAATTTTTTTGAGTTAGGTGGGCATTCGTTGCTGGCGGCACGGCTGTTGGCTCGGATCCGAACCGCATTCAACACGGAATTGCCATTGGTAGCCTTATTTGAGTCGCCAACTATCAGTGAGCTTGCACAGTTACTGGCCAATAGTGCCAAAGCTGTTGCAGAAATGCTGCCGGAGCTGATTGCAGAACCAGAGCACATCAGTGATCCGTTCGACATGACGCCAGTGCAACAAGCTTACTGGGTTGGCCGTAACGAGCACGTGATGATGGGGAATATTGCCACTCATGTTTACTCGGAAATCACCTTTAAGCAACTTGATATTGAACGGCTGACGGTGGCATGGAATAAGGTTATACGACGTCATTCCGCATTGCGCTGTGTTTTTCTGCCAACAGGAAAACAACAGATACTGACCAACCCGGGGGAATACCAGATTGATTTGGAAATATTTGTCTCGGAAACGTTTACACAGCGGCAACAACATATAAGCGGGATTCGCAAGAGAATGTCCCATCAGGTCTTTGCCACTGAGACCTGGCCGTTGTTTGAACTTAAAGCCCTTGACCTCGGAGACGAATGCCGGCTGTTCATTAGCATTGATGCGTTGATTATGGATGCATGGAGTTACCAAGTTCTATTATCTGATGTGAACACTTACTACCAGGAACCGACTCTGGAACTTCCGACACTGGACGTGTCATTCAGAGACTATGTGTCATGGCTGGTGCGCTACCATCAGACGCATGCCTATGAAAGAGCAAAAATGTATTGGCTGGAAAGGCTCAACACCTTGCCTGCGGCTCCTGCATTACCAATGAAAAAACGTCCAAACGAAATCAGCAAACCGACGTTTGTCCGGCGGGAGTTTTTCTTATCACGTGAAGCTTGGTCCGCTCTTCAAAAACGAGGTCAGAAGCGAAAGGTTACCCCTACGGTTATTTTGCTGATGGCTTATTCCCAAGTGTTAGCGCAATGGAGCCGTGATCCACACTTTACCCTGAATCTGACATTGTTCAACCGGCCACCTGTTCATCCAGATATAGACCGGCTGATCGGCGATTTTACCTCGACCACATTGCTTGAGATTACTGATAGTGCGGACACATTTGAGAACCGTGCCACCATGCTGCAAAAGCAGTTGTGGATGGATTTAGAAAATCGGGCCTTTAGTGGTTTGGACGTATTAAGGGCCATGGTGAGGAGCAAGGCTGACGGCCAGCCAATTTTGATGCCGGTAGTATTTACTGGAGCAATTGGTTTCGAGGCACAGCAGGGAGCGTTAGGTGATACAGAAAGCTTGCTGTCGCAATTGGGTGGACAAGTTGACTATCAGATTAGTCAAACACCTCAGGTCTGGCTGGACCATACAGTAAATGAGGCTGGCGGGAAATTGCATGTCTGCTGGGATGCCGTAGAAGATGTTTTCCCTGCCGGTATGTTAGACGCTATGTTTGATATTTACACCACCTTGCTCAATATGCTGGCGGGCAGTGATGAAGCGTGGTTATCTCCACATGTTAACCGCTTGCCGCCTACTCAGCGTGCAGTGCGGGATGCATTTAATCATACTTATGTTCCTCGCCAGCCAACTACGTTGTCACAACTGTTCCTGGATTCAGTATCACGTCACCGCAATGCCATCGCCCTGATAGGTCCAACGATGACGTTGAGCTATGGTGAGCTGTTCAATCGGGCTGCCGAAATTGCCGCTCAATTGCAACAACTGGAGATAAAAAAGAATGAGCTTGTGGCTGTCGCGATGGAGAAATGCGAAGAACAGGTCATTGCCTGTCTTGGCATTCACCTTGCGGGGGCTGCCTATGTTCCTATTGATGCGGCCTTACCTACTGATCGCCAAAAAAGCTTATTCGAACAGTCTGGCGTACGGTTTGCTGTAACACAAATGCGGTGGCCGACTACGTTACTCCGACCTGAAGGCGTGACGTTTATCTCGGGCAAGGATTCCATGGAGTGCATTGATAGTCCATTGGATATGCTGGGTTTGCAAGGGGTAAGCAGTCGGGATCTGGCCTATGTCATTTTTACCTCGGGATCCACTGGTACGCCAAAGGGGGTCAGTATTGATCATCGTGGTGCCTGTAATACCATCATGGATCTCAACCGGCGTTTCAGCATTACGGCAGCTGATCGCGTATATGCTTTGTCCTCACTCAGTTTCGACCTGTCGGTGTTTGATATTTTCGGCACGCTAGCGGCTGGCGGCACAGTTGTAGTGCCAGATAAGAGAAGTTCCCATAACCCTGGTGAATGGTGCCATCAAATCGTTGATCAAGGGATAACTATCTGGAATTCCGTACCTGCCTTGATGGGATTACTGCTTGATTATGCACATGAAAAATCCTTCGACTTGTCTGGTCATCTCCGACTGGTGTTGCTGAGTGGTGATTGGATCCCGGTTACGCTGGTCCCTCTAATGCAACGGTACTTGCCGCAGGCTCAATTAATCAGCTTGGGAGGAGCAACAGAAGCATCTATTTGGTCCGTCTATCACTCTATCAGAGACCTGAATCAGGACTGGAACAGCGTGCCTTACGGCCAGCCGCTCGAGAATCAGCAATGTTTCATTCTCAATGCTCACGGAGATGAGTGCCCTGATTGGGTCACTGGAGAGTTATTTATAGGAGGCCAGGGGGTGGCGATGGGGTATTGGAAAGACGAGGTTAAAACGTGCGCTAGTTTCATTGCTTATCCGCAAACTGGGGAAAGGATCTATCGTACCGGCGATCTTGTGCGTTTCAGACCTGATGGAGGTATGGAGTTTATTGGCCGAAATGACTCTCAGGTCAAACTGAATGGTAACAGGATCGAGTTGGGAGAAATTGAAACGGTTTTGGCCCCAGCATTAGTGAAGAAATGTGTTGCTTGTCTTGAAGACGGGGAGAATGACAAAGAGCTAATTGCTTATGTGGTGCTTAACTCTGGCATAGAACGGCAAACTCATGAAGGTAAACTGTTGATGTCACGGTTACGCCAGCATTTGTTAGAAACATTGCCTGTTTATATGGTGCCGAAGACCCTGTTTGTGGTCGATAACTTACCGTTGACGACCAATGGCAAGATAGACCGTAAAGGTTTACGCCTGCTACGTCTGTCTGAGGAGCGCAATCGACAATCTGACAATGTTAGGACACAGGTAATTAACCACGAGGAAATCACTGATGGGATTTGCCGGTTGGTGGCCGAAACTCTAAATGTTGAGCATGTCGATCCCGAAGAGAATCTGCTTGAAAAAGGCATGACATCTATAGATTTCATTCGTATTTTCAACCAATTGGAGGGCAGGTATGGTGTTAGGCCAGATTTTGCCATGCTTTACCGGGAGCCCCGAGTGTCATCCATATCTAGAAGTATCAGTGAAAATCAGGTCCCTGGGAATAAGGCAGAGGTGAAGAAAAAGATCCTGCTTTCGCCTGAAAAGCGAGATGAGTTTAAGCGGTCACGCAACTTCCTGCGTAAAGAGTTCACAACGCACAAAACGCATACCTTGCAGTACAGCAGCGTATTTTCTGAGACTGATCATCTTGCCTGGATGGCACAGAGAAAGACGGCTGCTCAGTTTGTTCATAAACAATTGCGTGGTGAGGTGCTCACTGCACTGATGAATCGGCTGGCTTTTATTGAGCACGGAGAAAAATTGCGCACGCTATATCCATCTGCTGGCGCGCTTTATCCTGTTCAAACGTATTTGCAGGTTGAAAAAGGTATGGTCGCAGGATTGGAGGCGGGACTGTATTACTTCCAACCGGTGGAGAAGCTACTGATTCTGATAAGCCCCGAGCGGCCGATTGATCAGCACCATCATTACCCAGTGAACCAATCTGCGGCTGCGTCCTCTGCCTTTACGCTTTTCCTGATAGCGGATCTTCGGGCCATTGAGCCTATCTATGGTGAGGTGGGCCGCGATATGTGCCTGATCGAGGCCGGAGCTATGTTGCAGTTACTGATGTGGGATTGCAAATCGTTGGGCATTGACCTGAGACCCATTGGTGGAGTGGTATTTGAAAGTGCTCGGCAACCATTGCAACTCTCTTCAGATCATATCCTGCTACATACTATTCTCGGGGGAGCCAGCTTGGTTGAGCCCGAACAAACCACCAAAAAGGAGTATATCGAACTCAGTATCTAGGCGGCAGGGAGTCGATCTTAGCATTATTTTCGCAAAAAATTCATCGGATAGGTAAGCGCTAATTTCCGAAACGGTGGGATTTATTCCCATCACTGCGTGTTCTGTGCGATGAGGAAACATGGGTTGGCATGCAAGACAAGCTGCCTTAAAGAGACAATAGCCCACAGAATGGATGAGATATGGACGCTTTGCTTGATACTTTGTTTAGTTTGGGCGTTGAACTGCGCTCAGATGGTACAAATCTTAAGGTTCGTTGTGAAAAACAGCAGGTGTTGGATCAGTGGCTACCCGAAATCCGTCAGCATAAAGGGGCTATTGTTGAGCGTTTACCTCAAGATGTATGGCTGGGTCAGGAATACTGGAACGAGGGTAAAGATGCCCGACACGGTCTTATTTACGCTCCAGTAACCTTTGCCCAGAAGCGGCTATGGTTGTTACATGAAATTATGGATGAAGGTAACACACCTTATAATGAAACGTCTGTTTTTCTTTACAGGGGTGAATTGCATCTTGTCAGTTTTAACCAAGCTTTGAATGTACTGCTTGCTCGTCATTGCGCTCTGAGAACCCGGTTTGTACATACCTTCAATGATGTGTCGGCTACCATCGAGGAGAGGGCTGAGCTAACGCTGGATATTGTCGATCTGCGTTTCCAATCGGGTTGTAAGCGCTCGTCATTGAAAGCTCTGTTGCAGCAGGAGGCACAGTACCAATTTGATTTGACACGCGCGCCTCTGTTGCGTGCCAGATTGTTTCAACTGAAGGATGAGACTTACATCCTGTCGTTTGTTTTCCACCATATAATAACCGATCGTTGGTCTGGAGATATTATCGCAGGAGAGTTGATCGCCTTATACCACTATATTCTTAATGGGAAAGGTGAAGTCCTGCCTGACATTACTTACAGCTTCCTTGATTATGTCTTTGAAGAGGAGAAACGTCTTAAAGGATCGCAGCGCAATATTAGCAGGGAGTATTGGGCAAAAACCTTGCAAGGGGCTCCTTCAACCATTGAGTTGCCGTTCGATCGCCCGCGCCCTTCCTTTCAGACTTATCATGGATCGAACTATCGCTTTGTTTTGCCAGCAAAGGCCTTGAACAGCCTTATTGCTATGGGTGCGCACTGTCGGTGTTCCGGCTACATGTCATTACTTGCCGTCTTTTACCTGTTATTGGCAAGGTATACTTCGCAATATGATGTGGTCGTTGGAACAGCTGTGTCTGGCAGGACAAACAAGAAGCAGGAATCCCTGGTCGGGTTATTGGTTAATACTCTGGCATTGCGTGTTCAGCTAAGCGATGGTGACACTTTCCTTGACGTGCTGACTAAAGTTCATGAGACCTGCATTGGCGCGTTCAGCCATCAGGAACTGCCATTTGACGCTGTAGTTGAAGTGGTTCAACCACAGAGAACTCAAAGTCACTCTCCGTTGTTCCAAGTGATGTTCTCTTATCAGGACACGACAAGGGAAGCATACAGTGGACATGAAACGTTCAGGCGTCTGGATTTTGATACCAAGACGGCAAAGTTCGATCTGACATTGTCCATTACCAGCAATGAAGCCGATGCTTATGGGGTTATCGAATATAATACCGATCTTTTTGACCGGTCCACTATCGCTCGCCTGGGCGCGCATTATGTGTGCCTGTTGACGGATGCCGTTGAGCGCCCGGATGAGCCATTTTCGATTTTGCGTTTGCTGACCCCGACAGAACAACTAAAGCAACTGAGGGAGTGGAACCAAACTCAAATGGATTATCCTCAGCGCGCATTGATCCACCAGTTGTTTGAACAGCAAGTGTTCCGAGAACCACAGGCTATTGCAGTTGTTAGTCAAAATGGCAGCCTGAGTTATGCCGAATTGAACTCTCGTGCCAATCAGTTGGCTCATTACCTGATTGAGCAGGGTGTTGGCTCTGGCGTTTTGGTTGCTCTGTTCGTCGGACGCAGCCTGGAAATGTTGGTAGGCATACTGGCGGTGCTTAAGGCAGGCGGGGCCTATGTTCCTGTCGATCCCGGTTATCCTGTCGAACGGGTTGATTACATGTTGACGGATGTAGCACCTAAGGTTGTGTTGACTCAAAGAGAATTGAAGCCTGTGATCTCCCATATGGCAATGCCGGTTCTGGCGTTGGACAGCGAATGGTCAAGCGTGGAGGATTACCCTGCCTCAAACCCCGAATCCATACGGCCTGACATTACGCCTGATAACCTCGCTTATGTCATCTATACATCTGGTTCGACTGGTAGACCTAAAGGAGCAGGAGTCCACCATAAGGGTGTTGTTAATCTCCTTCACTGGTATATTACAAATTTCGCCCTTACCAAAAATGATCGCATCCTGGTGGTGACATCATTCAGTTTCGACCTGACCCAAAAGAATCTTTTTGCGTGTCTCCTGTGTGGAGGGCAATTACATCTGGCGGCTGAGCCTTTTGATCCCGAATTAATTGCTCGTCATGTGGCGAAGCAGACAATAACTACTCTCAATCTGACTCCAAGCGCTTTTTACGCAATCGTTGATGCCGACGCCGAGATGTTACCGGCGCTAATGAGTTTACGCCGAGTTTTCTTAGGTGGGGAGCCGATCAATATACAAAGACTTTTGCCTCTGAAAAAACGTTATACGCAGTTGGTAGTGATTAATTCTTATGGGCCGACAGAATGCTCTGACGTTGTGGCTTACCATCTTCTGGAGGATGATTGGGATAGATATCTGAAGACGCCTGTACCTATCGGACGGCCGATTGCTAATATGCAGCTTTATGTGCTGGATAGACATGGACAACTGCAACCTATCGGTGTTCGCGGCGAGATATATATTGGCGGTGTCGGGGTTGGGTATGGCTATATGAACCGCGCTGATTTGACCGAGGAACGTTTTATCCCAGATACCTTTAGCGATGAGCCCGGCTTTCGGCTTTATAAAACCGGTGATATTGGCCGATGGAATGCTAATGGTAGTATCGAATATCTCGGCCGTGATGACTACCAGGTAAAAGTGCGTGGATTTCGCATTGAATTGGGAGAAATTGAGTCGCAACTGAGAAATCTGGCAGCGGTAAAAGAAGTGATTGTGATTGTGCGTGAAGACACTCCTGGTGATAAACGCATGGTGGCATATCTAACCGAGCGGGAGAAAGACTCGCTGCAATTGGCAGGATTGCGGGAATATTTGAAAGCAAGACTGCCGGATTACATGGTGCCTAACGCCTTTGTCATACTTGAGGTGTTCCCTTTAACTCCGAGCGGAAAGCTGGATCGTCTGAGCTTACCGGCACCGGATATGAAGACGTTCCAAACCAGCTCTTATGAGGCCCCCTCTGGAGAAGTTGAAGAGGCTCTCGCACAAGTGTGGTCGGACATTTTGAGCATCAGGAACATTGGGCGCCATGACAATTTCTTTGAATTGGGTGGGCACTCGTTACTGGCTGTACAAATGTGCGGGCGTATTCGTCAGCAGCTCGGGTATAGTTTCGCA
>Ga0224528_1000741_pt1 | contig 24216 bp, 21 predicted proteins | sample CBST25metaG_2_FD_179888 | JGI IMG/M metagenome (GOLD analysis project Ga0224528, IMG submission 179888) | Peat soil microbial communities from Stordalen Mire, Sweden - C.B.S.T25 | ecosystem: Environmental > Terrestrial > Soil > Wetlands > Peat | place: Sweden: Norrbotten County, Stordalen Mire...
AGCTGGGCCGATCAACTGGGAATCCCGAGACTCTGTTGACCTCAACTTCTCGAACCGCCGGATGCGGACCCGCTTGTCCGGTGGTGTGGCAGGGGAGAGCGGCAAGCCGCTCCCCCTATGCCGATTGGACTGAACTAACTTACATCAACACTGCCACTGGCTCCGGCATAGCTTCAAGAGGCGTAGCCACCGCAACAACATCCGCCAGAGGGACTCCCGCCGGCTGCGCTGGCACATGCGCTCCGCGGGTTAGCCGATGCACAAAATGATACGGCGGCCATGGTCCGGAAATCTGCATCTGGCAGTCCCGCATCAGCGCGCTGGTGGTCGAGAACTTGTTCTGGTAGCGCTCCACGTACTTGCGATCGATCAGGTGTGCAATATCCAGCACCATCTTTCCGCTTTCCGTCAACCGGCAGCTCACTTCTTCATCCAAAGGCATGAACAGACGGTGCATCTGGAAACTCACCGCGCGTGCCCTGGTCTGGCGCTCGCGCTGCCGCGCCGCGTTCTCACGCAGGTTGGTCAGATACTCCCATCCCGCCCGTTCACTCGGCGGCTGCTTCTCCGCTGCGCGCCCGCAACAACCCTCGACCACCACCTTCAGATGCATCTCGGTCTTGCCGCGCAGCTTGTCGATGTTGCTCAGAAACTGTCGCTGATTTGAACGAATCGACTTGCGCAAAGCCTCGTCGTCGCCAAACACCGTCCCAAATCGGAAAGGCAATACCGTTGAATGCTGGAAACAATCGGCGATGACCCTCGCGTGGTCAACCCCCGACTTCTGGTTCAATACATCTGCCGGGTTATGTTCGCTGACAAGTACTGCAAGGTCGCTGGCCGGATAGAGAAATACCTGGTTGCCGCTTACGCCGAAAACCGATTCCAACGGGACTGGTTTACGATGACGAGATAACTCCGGAAACGCTTGCTTTTCGCCGATGCAATAGGCATACCATGCCATGACGAGACACTCCATACGCGTGCGCTGGTAAGCGCCGCCCGTTCGTGAAGCTCCGTTAAACTGGGAAAAGCCGCATCGTAGTCATTCAAACCGGGTGCCACAAGAACATACCCCGGTTCAACTAAGCCGAATAGTAGCCCCATGAAAATACGACTGGCAACAGTTCACATCGCCAACTTCAAGAAAGTAAGCGCAACCATCCAAATTAGTGTTTGTGTGAGTGAAATGTCAGTTGACTGGACGAAAACATGTCCACATTTAGGTAGATTACTCTTTTGGACGCGCCATTTGCACAGATCTGAAGGATGCTTGCTTTCGTCTCAGGACTGTCCAGTCTGTACCCGCAGGCGGACCCAGAACTCCCGCTTCGACTGTCCCGGAAAGTTCCAGATTCGGAATTATTTCTTACTTCGAACCTAACTCTTGAGTTTCTTGGGGGCCTGCCTTCGGCGCCCGATCCAATTTCTATAACCTGCTCATAGCTAGCCTAGTGTAAAGTCATCGCATCTAATCTCAGCTTTTCAGGGCAAGACTCGCCGAATGTGCAGATAAAGGACAATATTCAGCACTACAGAGACAGCCAGCAGAGCCAGCGCGACAAAAGCGAATGTGTTCACCTTGTTACTGACCGTCTTCAGGTCTTCGAGCAGTTCCTGCTGTTCCAGCGTATTGCGGTCGGTGGCTTCGCGCACCATCTCCAACTGGTCCTCAACCCGCTTGAGCGAGCTGTTCTGCTCTATCACCTGATCGCGCAGATCGCGGTGCCCGGCCTGAACTTCGGCCAGGCCGTCCTCGATATTCGCCAGGTTTGCCGGCATGGGTTGCGCCGTATGCGGACCCAGAATATTCGCGACCGTGCTCTCCAGATTGCCGTCCAGCAGAGGCAATATCCGTTGCACAATCGGCATTGCCATCCGTAGCGCTCCCACTGCCCGCTGAAAGCCGCTCATCGCGTGACTGGACTCGACCGCCTCTGGCGCAGTGGTCAAGGCGCGCTCTGCCGCCGGCGCCGACGAGTGCGCTGCCGCCTCCTGCCGCTCTCCCGCGAGCGGTGCACTTCCGCCTCCGCCCACCGGCAACGGCGACCCCACTGCCCTCTTGTGCAGCTCACCCGGATTATCCGGCTGGCGGTCGAAGTCTTGTAGTCCGAGACCCAGTGAATCGTTCATGCACTTCCTTCCTCACTAAATATAAAGGGGATTGCCACCAATAGTACGATTTTCCGCGTCGCCTGGTACGTCCGGTTTCACGTATTCTCATCTTTAGGAGACGCACTTGAAACCTGTCTTAGCCCACACGCTGCGCAATCTGCAACGCAATATCCTGGCCGGCGTCATCACGATTGGCCCCTTGTTTGTCACCTGGCTTGTCTTCAGTTTCCTGCTGGGCAGCTTGGCCAAGGCCGGTTTGCCGGCCGTGCTGTTTCTCGCGGCGATTCTGCCTGAAAAGTGGATCGGCCTGCCCTGGTTGCAGCCCACCCTGGCCGTCGTACTCACCCTGCTGGCGCTCTATATCCTGGGCAGTCTCACCTCTCTGGTCATCGGACGCCAGGCACTCAGCCTCTTCGAGACCGTGCTCGACCGGTTGCCCTTTGTGGCCAAGGTCTACACTTCGGTGCGCCAGTTGCTGGACTCGATGATGGCCAAAAAAGACTCCAGCCAGCGCGTTGTGCTCGTCGACTTTCCGCTGCCGGGGCAAAAGAGTATTGGCTTCCTTACCCGTACCCTGCTCGACTCCACCACCGGCATTGAGTTGGCCGCGGTCCTGGTGCCCAACGCCATCAATCCGACTTCGGCTTTTTTACAGGTCTTGCCGCTGGACCGGGTAGTCGAGACCGATCTGACCATGGAGCAGGCCATGAGCATGTTGCTGACCGGCGGCGCGGTCAGTCCGGAGACCATCCGCTACTCGCAACCGGCGATGGCTCCGGCCGAGGAAGCCACTTCGCATGCGCCCTCGGTTTGATCAAATGACGCCCTATTCGGCCGCATCCTCAACGACCAGTACCTCGCCCGCATTCTCGCTCTCGTGAGCCACTTTGCGCAGGCTCACGTGGTCGAACCGTGCCCAGATCAGGCCCGCTGGAATGATGCTCAGGAACGTCACCAGCAGAATCGTTGCAGCGCAGGCGGTCGAGGCCTCGGCCCCTACACCGTAGAAGCTCGACATCCCCGCGGCAACCAGCCCGATCTGCGAGAACCAGCCGATGATCGGCAGTTGAACGATGCTGGCCGTGCCGCTGAAGGCGAGCAGCAACATGCATTTTGCCAGGGTCATCGAAGAAAGTTCCGGGCTGGCCGTAAAGGCCCTCGTGGTTTCCAGGTAAGCCACCGTAATCAGGCCCCACATGCCCAGCGAAAGCCCCGAGGCAATGGCAAAGTCCGAGAAGTTGCGCATGGTATCCAGCCCGGAGCGGAAGGTGCGAATCTTGTGCCCCACCGCATGTCCCAGCTTCTTTGAGACCAGGCCCAACGCATCCTCGAAGAGCGTCGCCACCACTCCGCCTGCCAGCCGTATGGCAAACAGAAAGAGAGCGCCTGCCACGGTCAGGGCCAATCCCCAGTAGCCGGCCTTCTTTACGATCTCCGGATGCGGCATGGCCCCGGCTGGCGCCAGCAGAATCACGGCGGAAAAGATCAGAGCCATCGAGCCGGCGTCGAACAGCCGCTCGACGATGTAGACGGCCACCTGTGAGCTGAGAGGCAGCCCGGTCTTCTTCGCCACCAGGTAGGGGCGAACCGGATCGGCAACCCTGCCAATCAGCGCCACGGCCGTGAAGCCAATCACCTGCGTGCCCAGCAGCGAGAGAGCCGGTACCTTCAGGTTGGGCCGCAGCAGCAGTTCCCACCGCACGGAACGGAAGATGTAGCCCAGGTAAATGCAGCCGATGCCGATGGCGATCTTGGTCCAGTCGGCCAGTGCCAATTGCGACCGGAACACGCCAACGTCGAAGTGAATCTTGTCGTGTCCCCACACCACCAGCGCTACCAGTGCCGCCAGCACCACCAAACCTAGAATCAATTGCTTTTTCTTCAAGCGCTCTCCGTTCCCGGGCTACAAATATTTTTTATTCTACGTTCTTCCCGTGAACGGGAGGTTGAGCACGGGAATTCAGGGGGTTGTCTTGATCCGGGAAGCGACCGCGGTCGCGGCTGCCTTGCGAACCTGAGCTTCCCTGGCCAATACGCGGCGGTTGAACTCGTGAATCACCCGCGCAACATAAGCTTGCGTCTCGCGATAGGGCGGAATCCCGCGGTATTTGTCCACCGCTGCCGGCCCCGCGTTGTAGGCGGCCAACGCCAACGCCATGTTGTCATGGTAGCGAGTCAGCAGCGAATCCAGGTAGGTCGAGCCGCCACGTACGTTTTCGTCCGGTTTAAAGCTATCCTCGACGCCCATGTCCGAGGCCGTCCTGGGCATCAACTGCATCAGCCCCCGTGCTCCTGTTCGGCTCTGCGCGCGCATATTGCCGCCGCTCTCCGCCTTCACCAGGCTGGCCAACAGATCTACATCCAGGTTGTGCGCGTGGCCGGCCGTCGCCAGCATCTCAGCCAGATCGGCCGGGGAGAGCTTTGCCTCTGCTTTGGCTTTGCCGCTGTCCGGCACTCCCGGCGCGTGTTCCGCCGCAGCCGCCGCTGGCAAATCGGGAACCCTCTCGACCGCCGCGATCTCCTCGGGCCGAAGCTCAAGGTAATTGTCCTCTCCGGCGCTCAGGTAGACCCGCACATGCCCCTGAACCGGGGCGTGATGGTCGCAGCGCATCGCAAATCCGTTCTGCAGCGTTACCTGCTCGGCCGCCTGCGAGCACACTCCGGCCACGGCCAGAGCCATCAGGCCCGCCCAGGTTCCCGCCGTACTGAACAGCCTTCCCCGCATTCCCAATCCCACTTCCCCGTTACTCTATAGACGTCTTTTCGGCAACGGACGCTCGCCGTTTCATCGCTTCTTCCAGCACCACAGCCACGCCATCGTCGTCGTTGCACGGAGCCTGCTCCCAGCCCTGCAGCTTGGCCATGGTGCGCAACTCCGGCACAGCATTGCCCATCAGCACGCCCTGCCCGGCCCACTCCAGCATGTCCACGTCGTTCCAGTTGTCGCCAATCGCCATCACTTCCGCGCGATCCACGCCCAGCCGCTCCGCCAGCCGCATCAGCGCCCGCCCCTTCGAGACGCCCGGCGGCAACAGGTCCAGAATCGATAGGTCGCGCGCCGGATACTCGGTCCGAATGCACTCGAACTCTCCGCTCCACGGGCTGTCGCTGAGCACCTTCTCAGCCTTGCGCATCTTCCTCACGCCGCCCGCCACCATGCCCTGAATCGGATCTTCCCCGTCCTTCAGCGCATCTTCCAGAGGCTTCACCTCTTCGATCGCGTCGCGATTGGCCTCGACCCACCGCGCAATCTGCGCATACGCTTTCGAGAGGTCTTCCACCACCAGAGCGCCCCGTCCCGGCCGGTCGAAGGTGAAGACCAACTCACCGTACTTCCGCAGCAGGCCGCACAACCCGCGCGCCACCCGCGACTCCATCCGGCAGCGGTCGATCGCCTCGCCGCCCAGCGTTCGGGTCACCGCACCATTCGACGTGATCAGGGGCGTATCCGCGGGCAGGTTCAGCCCGTCCAGCAGCGGCGTCGTAAAGGCGGTGCGCCGTCCCGTGGCAATAGCCACGGTGATGCCCGCCTGCCGCGCGGCTTGGAGCGCCTGCGCATTGCGTTCGCTTATCCCCTGCGTAAAGGTTGGAAGCAGGGTACCGTCCATGTCGATTGCCACCAGCCGAACCGGAGAGTGCATACCTCCAGTGTACCGGTGGCCTCCAGGGCTTTGCCAGCGCCTCGCCTCCTCGTCGATTTACACTGAAAGGCTAGGAGTTCGAGATTCTTCATGGATAAGTTTGTCATTCGCGGCGGTAATCCGCTGGTGGGCACCATTCGCGTTTCCGGAGCCAAGAATTCGGCGCTTCCTTGCATGGCCGCAGCCATTCTCACTGAGGACGAAGTCACCCTCGAGAACATTCCGCAAGTGCGCGACATCGCAACCGAGCGCAGGCTCCTGGTATCGATGGGCGCCGAAGTCGAGCTAGGCAGCGGCAGCAACGCTCATCGCACTACCATCAGTTGCCGCACCCTCTCCGACCCTGTCGCCAAATACGAGATCGTGAAGACCATGCGCGCCAGTTCCCTGGTGCTTGGGCCGCTGGTGGCGCGCACCGGGATGGCTCGCGTGGCCATGCCCGGCGGATGCGCCATCGGCGGCAGGCCCATCGACCTCCACATCCGGGGCCTGCAGAAGATGGGCGCTACCATCGTTCAGGCCCACGGCTACCTCGAAGCGCGTGTGGAGAGGCTGCACGGCACACACCTGGTCTTCGACAAGATCACTGTCACCGGAACCGAGGACTTACTGATGGCTGCGGTGCTCGCCGAGGGCGAAACCCTGATGGAAAATTGTGCCCGCGAGCCCGAAGTCACTGACCTTGCCGCTCTGCTCACCGCGATGGGCGCGAAGATCGAAGGCGCGGGAACTGCGACCATCCGGGTGCAAGGCGTCAGCCGGCTCCACGGCGCTCACTACCGCATCAATCCTGACCGCATCGAGGCCGGCACCTTTCTCATTGCCGGCGCCATCACAGGCGGCGACCTCACCGTGGCCGACTGCAACCCCGCTCATCTGAGCGCCTTGATCTCCAAGCTGGACGAAGCCGGGGTACGCGTCGATCTTCTCGGACCGGACTCCGTCCGCGTCCGCCCTGCCGCTCGCTTGCGCGCCGCCGATATCTCCACCGAAGAGTACCCTGGCTTCCCCACCGACATGCAGGCGCAATACATGGCGCTCGCCACCCAAGCCGAAGGCGTGAGCGTGGTCCGGGAAAACATCTTCGAAAACCGCTTCATGCATGTGCAGGAACTGGTCCGCATGGGAGCCGACATCAAGGTCGACGGCCGCACCGCCACCGTGCGCGGGCCGGCCAAGCTCTCCGCCGCGGCCGTCATGTGCTCCGATCTGCGCGCCTCGGCCTCGCTGGTTCTGGCCGCACTGGTCGCCGACGGCGAGTCGATCCTCGACCGCGTCTACCACATGGATCGCGGCTATGAGCGGATCGAAGAAAAACTCCAAGGCGTAGGGGCGCAGATTCGGCGCATGGGCAATATCTTCCCGCCCAAAGAGGGGGACTCCCAGGCAGATTGAAGCGCTGACTTCAGCGCCAGCTTACCGCCAGATGCCAGCGCAATCCGTGCCGCGCCGTCTTGTGCAGCACCCGTTCATACTCGCGAAGCTCGAACAGAACCGGCTGCGTCTCCGAACCCAGGGCCGCCGGCGAATCGCCCAGAACATCGATCAGGGCGCGAACCGTCAGCAAGCCCTCTGAAGGGTCAAACCATTGTGGCTGCGGCAGATGGCGCGCCCATCCTGGGTTTCCCGCCCCCTGCTCCAGTAGCATTGCCATCGAATTCTCGTCGGCTGAGAAAAACTCCAGCAGCGATCGCACATTCAGTTTCTCCGCCAGCCGTTCCAGACAGTCTTCGTTGCGTGCCAAAGCATGGCCGTTCACAAAGATATCGAAGCCCGGGTCTTCGCCTTCAACCACAATATACAAGCTCGCTGCCATGATTCTGAGTGTAGTAAATCGCAACACCGAATTGCCAAATAATTGCTTAGGTTATCCAGACAATCAATGCCTCGCTTCTCGCCTTGATTACTTTGGTATAGTCATCGGTGCGGCATATGACACCAAAGCGTTATGTAAATGCAGGCCCAATCACCGATTCTTATAGATAGCAGTTGTCTAAATTGAGGTGTGTTTCTTGGATTGGAGCAAAATCCCCGACGTAGCAGCCGTCGCACTGCTGGTGTGCGCCTTTGTGTCGGTGGAGCGCCACAACCATACCCCGGTCAGCAGACTATGGCTCATCGGCTGGGTCATGATCGTCCTGCATTTCTCAGCCCTCGTCTTCCTGCCCACTCCCGGCATTTGGGGAATTTTGGCGACTATCGTCACCCTCGCTTCCCTTATCTGGGCTGGCTTGCTCTTCCAAACATCTTCGGTTCCCTATCGGCGGCAGGCCTCCAGCCAGTGGATGCAGGGGTTGCTGCTGGGCACAAACACGCTCTACATCGTTCTGCTCGCGGTCGGTCCGGCACCGGCGTGGATCTTGGACATTGTCGCAGTCTTCTTCGGAGTGGGTCCGCTGGCCGTCGCGCTCATCTCTTCTCGTACCGTGAATTCTGCCATTCGCTGGTCCACGGTAGGCATCTATTGCGCTCTCTCGGTCTTTCTGCTGGCATCTCAGCACTTGGCCGGTAATGGATCGAGCCTGGGCCTGAATGCCGTGCTCTGCGCAGTCTACCTGGGCTCCTCCTTCAATTTTCTGTATGCCTACAGGCGCGCAAGCACCGGCACATTGATCACCATTGCCGGATTCCTGGCCTGGGCCGCAGTCTTTGTGGTGTCCCCGGCGATGGGTGCTTTTCTTCCCCAAGTCCATGTAGAGAGCGAGGTCTGGAACCTGCCCAAATACGTAGTGGCCGTGGGCATGATTCTGCTCATGCTTGAGAACCAGATCGAGCACAACAAGTTTCTCGCCCTGCATGACGAATTGACCGGCCTGCCCAACCGCCGTCTCTTCCAGGACCGGTTGGCCAGCGCCCTCGAACGGGCCCGCCGAACCGGAGCACAAACCGCCCTGCTGCTGGTCGATCTGGACCACTTCAAGGAAGTTAACGATACTCTCGGCCACCACGCTGGCGATCAACTCCTCAAACATGCGGCTACGGTCTTTTCAAGACGCGTTCGCCGTTCCGACACGGTGGCGCGTACCGGCGGAGACGAGTTTTCGCTGATTCTTGAAGAACCCACCTGCCGCGCCGAAGCCCTGAGTGTCAGCGATTCCCTCATGCAACTGCTCAGGGAACCCCTGCAGTTGGGAGCTCGTTCGGTCCAGATCAGCGCCAGCATTGGCGTCGCTGTCTTCCCCGAAGATGCGCACGACATGGAGTCTCTGTGCATTGCGGCCGATCTCCGCATGTACAGCCAAAAACATGGGGACACGAAGCCGCTCGCGGACCCTGCCTCGACCAGTCTCCCTGCAGCCTCGGATCTTGAGCCGCCGGACTCTTCTTTGGAAGCCGCGCTATAACCCCACTCCTGGCTGCTTGCACGAACCAGAATTCCGTCTTCGCAACACAAACAGCAAGGCCCGGACAGTTCGTCCGGGCCTTGCTGTTTGTGTTGCGTGAAGTGCTTCTATGCCTGGCCGCCACCGGTGCCAGGGCCGCGACCGCTACCGCTACCGCCACCCGGACGGCGGCGCCGACGGCGACGATTGCTGTTGTTGGCTGCCCCTGCCGGACGCGCCGCGTTGGCCTGGGGTACGACTGGCGCTGGTGCGCCATCAACACGGTTGAAGTTCGGCTCGGACTCTTCGTCGAACTCCTCGCCGCCCTCTTCGTCCTCGAAATCGTCTCCGCCTTCGATCAGAATCGTGCTCTGATTCGACTTCGGCTGACGCTCGTCGAATTCGTTCCGCGACGCAGGCGTTGCCGCGACCGCTGTCGCTGCCGGTACCTCAAATGCGGAGCTTTCTACCTCTCCGGCCTCGGATTCAGTCTCGCCCGGAGCCCCCTGGTTCAGCTTGGCGCGCTGTTCCTTGATGAGGGCCTTGCGGCTCAGCTTGATGCGATTGCCTTCGATGGCCAGAACCTTCACCATCACCTGGTCGCCTTCGCGCAGCTCGTCCTTGACTTCCTTGACGCGGTGCTCGGCGATTTCAGAGATGTGCAGCAAGCCGTCCGTGCCGGGGAAAAGCTCGACAAATGCGCCGAACTCCGCCAGACGAACTACCTTGCCAAGATAGGTTTTGCCGATCTCGGGAACCGCGGTGATGTCGCTGATCATGCCGAGGGCCTTCTTGAGGCCTTCTGCATCGCAGGAGGAGACGTTCACACGGCCGGTGTCGTCGACATCAATCTTCGCGCCGGTCTGCTCGATGATGCCGCGAATGGTCGCGCCACCCTTGCCGATCAGATCGCGAATCTTGTCGGTGGGAATCTGCACGGTCTCGATGCGAGGAGCATATTGCGAGCGCTCCGTGCGGGGTCCGTCCAGTGCCGCGTCCATCTTGTCCAGCAGGAAGAGACGGCCCTTGCGCGCCTGCTCCATGGCCTGCTGTAGGATCTCGCGGGTGAGGCCGCCGATCTTGATGTCCATCTGCAGGGCGGTGATTCCCTTGCGGGTACCGGCCACCTTGAAGTCCATGTCGCCGTAGTGATCTTCCGCTCCGGCAATGTCGGTGAGGATGGCGTAGTCGTCGCCTTCTTTGACCAGGCCCATGGCTACGCCGGCTACCGCACCCTTCAGTGCAATGCCGGAGTCAAACAGAGCCAGGCTGGCTCCGCAGACCGACGCCATCGACGAAGAGCCGTTCGACTCCAGGATGTCGGAGACGATGCGGATGGTGTAGGGTGAGTCAGCCGCATCGGGCAGCACTGCGGAGATGGCGCGCTCCGCCAAGGCTCCATGGCCGATCTCACGCCGGCCTACGCCGCTCATACGTCCTGTTTCACCAACGCAGAACGGCGGGAAGTTGTAGTGAAGCATGAAGGTTTTCTTCTTCTCGCCTTCAAACGTCTCCAACCGCTGTCCGTCGTCCGTGGTGCCGAGAGTGGCCGTAACCAATGCCTGCGTTTCGCCGCGGGTAAACAGCGCCGAGCCGTGGGTGCGGGGCAGAACGCTGGTCTCAATGCTGATGGAGCGAATCTCGTCGAAGCCGCGGCGATCGGGCCGGATCCGGTCCTTGGTCACCTGCTCACGGAAGATCCGCTCGCGCAGTTTTTCATAATAGTGGGCAAGCTTTTTCTTTGCCGTGGGATCGTCCGCGGGAAGTCCGGCGGCCAGTTCGTCCTTGATCTGCTTGACCAGAACCTGGCTTTCCAGCTTGTCGTGGGTCTTGGTGTCCAGAGCATCCTTGAGCCGGTCGCCAACCTTGGCCTTCAACTCGCCAAAGTAGGCCTCGTCGAACTCCGGCGCCGTGAAAGCGCGCTTGGGCTTGCCGGCCACTGCAACCAACTCGTCGATAGCGGCAACAATCTTCTTGATCTCCGTGTGACCGAATTCAATCGCTGCCAGGATGATCTCTTCGGACTCTTCCTTGGCTCCCGACTCGATCATCACGATGCCGTCCTTGTGGCCGACGACCATGATGTTCACGGTGGTGGCTGCACGCTCGGCATAGGTCGGGTTGATGACGAACTCGCCATCAACGCGGCCCACACGAACCGCGCCAACGGTCGCGCTGAACGGAATGTCAGAGAGAGCCAGTGCGGCGGCGGCGGCATTGATGCCCACCACATCGGGATCGTTTTCCTTGTCCGCGGAGAAGACCAGTGCAATGACCTGGGTCTCGTTGCGGAAGCCATCCGGGAACAACGGACGAATCGGACGGTCGATTTGGCGGCAGGTCAGCACTTCCTTCTCGCTCGGCCGGCCTTCGCGCTTGATGAAGCCGCCGGGAATGCGTCCACCGGCGTACGTGTACTCACGGTAGTCCACCGTGAGGGGAAAGAAGTCAATGCCTTCACGGGGCTCGGAAGAAGCCACTGCGGTGGCTAGAACCACGGTCTCGCCCGTGCTCACCAGTGCGGCGCCAGAGGCTTGCTTGGCCATGCGACCGGTCTCAAAAACCAGCCGCTTGCCACCGGCAAGCTCGACGGCTACTTCATGCTTAGACATACAGTCCTCGTTTCGTTTTGTTCGCTTGGGAAACTTGTAGAACGGAGGCGCCTGGGGGCGTGGAATAGATGGCGACTGGTTGGCCACTGAGCAGGGCGCGCGCAAAAGAGTGGGATGTGCGCGGGGGAGCGGATTCTCCCGGCCTGCCGGCCGGTCCATCGTCAAGCCTGCACAAGGGCGCCGCGCTCAGCCGATAGCTGTGCGCGGGCCCTGGCAGCGCTTGCAGTTCGCCAGGTACACCGTGGTCCCAGGTCCGGGGTGGAACGGGGGCCGTGACCATTCTTCGGTCTAGGCGCTTCCGGGTCAAGGTTGGCTTTCTGATTACTTGCGGATACCGAGTTTGCCGATTACGTCGCGATAGCGGTCCGTATCGTGCGTCTTCAGGTAATCCAGCAGGCGGCGGCGCTTGCTGACCAGCATCAACAGACCACGACGGGATGCGTGGTCCTTCTTGTGGGTTTTGAAGTGCTCGGTCAATTCGCCAATCCGCGAACTCAGAATCGCGATCTGGACCTCCGGCGAACCGGTGTCCGTATCGTGGGTGCGGAAGCTCTCAATTAGGGATGTTTTCTTCGCAGTCGCCAGCACGGCGTGTGTTACTCCTCTTGTCTTCTCAGGTCCACTCTTAAGTGTCTAATGTGAGATTACCATGAATGCGCGGCAGGGGGAAACCTGCTTTGGCAACCAGAACCGCATTCTTCTCTCCCCCGTTCTCCGCCTACTGGTCCTGTTCCCGCCAGTAATTTGCCCTGGCCACCACGCGTGCGCCGTAGTCTTGCGTGGTCCTTACGCGGATGCTGTGCAGCCCCGGCGTGGGATCGGAGGGGCTGAATGTAAGCAGATAGCGGTTGCGCGCGTGTTTGGCCGCATCCACCACCCGCTGCTCGAAGCCCTTGTCGCCGGTGAAGGTGGTGTATTCCCCGCCGCTCATGTGCGCCACCTCCTTCGATACATTCTTCTTGAATGCCTTCACCACCATCAACAGCGTCGACATCATGCTCATCGTACGGTTGTCCCCCGGGTCCTTGATGTCGTGCAGCAATTCGGCGCGGGCCGGCGAAAACGAGACGCTCAGCACCAGCACGTCGGACCCACCGATCTTCCGCACCAGTTGCTCCGGCTTGGTGTGCTTGCTGCCGTGGTCGCGCTCTTCACTGATCAGCAACAGCACGCGCCGGTACTCCTTGGGCTGCGATTGCAGCAGATCGACTGCATAGCTGACCGTGTCCAGAATCGCATCTCCGCCATTGCCTGGCTCCATCTGCTTCAGAGCCTCGTTCAGCTCCTCGCTGGTGTGCGTAAAGTCGTGTATCAGATGAGGTTTCGAATCGAAACCCACCAGCGCGGCCTGTCCCTTGCCATCCGAGAGGAACAGGTCGAGCAGCGGTCCCAGCTTGGCCACCTTGTCGAACTCGAGCACGCTCACGCCGCCCTCTTCGACAGCCACCACCAGTGCGACCGGAGCCGAGTCCATCTCCTCCTGCACGCGTATCTTCTGCGGCACCCCGTTATCTTCCAGGACAAAATCCTCCGGCTTCAGGCCGTAGACAATGCCGCCGCCCGCCTTCTCAACCAGCGTCGGCACTAGCACCTCATTCGCCGTTACGCGCAGGGTGGGCGTCCCGTTGTTGGCGCTGGGCAAAGGCTGTGGAGGCTCAACCGGAGGCAACTGCTGCGCCCTCAAGGTCGAAGAACCCAGAAGGAACGCCAGAAATGCAGGAAGAAAAAGGCGAAAAGAAGAAGATCTCATGCGAGAAAAAACTCCAGGGTCAATCATTGCTTGCTCTATCGAACTCCTGGGCCATTCGCGGCCGGCTGGGTGGTTGGACTGCCCGGTACAGCGAACGGCTTCAAGGGGCCGCCGGCATTCATCAGGCTCGTTTATGGACTTCGCGGTCGATTCGGCCGGTCCAGGCCAGGTAGCTCAAAAGCTCCCAACGCGAGGTCCAGGCAAAATTCAGGATGTCCTTTGCGGTCAGCGTTTCCGCCCTCATGCCGGAGTAGGTCTCAACTCGCCAGCGCACATATTCGCTCCGCCACGGAGTCAACCGGTGGCCGCGCGTCGCATTCCAGATAAAACGAATCGGAGCGAACAAAGGTTCTCCTTTTGCATTGAGTATAGACGGCCCGGACCGCAGTCGCTCCCCATTCCCCTTGCTTGGAAAGCAACCACCATTCCCGCCCGGCGGGTTCACTGCGTGCCCTTCACCGGCACGAAGCGCATCGGCACGGTAAACTAGCTCAAGAGCCCGCCTGTGCGCATCCTGACCCGCTACATTCTCGGTGAGATTCTCTCCCAAACGCTCATCGGCTGCGCGCTCTTCACCTTCATTCTCTTCATGCCCAACCTGTCTCAGATTCTTGAGGCAGTGGTGCGCAACAGCTCCAGTTTCAGCAACGTGATCGAGATCTTTCTTCTCATGCTGCCCAACACCTTCAAGGTGACCATTCCCATGGCGGTGCTGGTGGGCGTGCTGCTGGGGTTCAGCCGCCTGGCTTCCGACAGCGAGATCGTTGCTATGCGCGCCTCCGGCCTGGGCATCGGCTACTTTGTGCGGGTCGCTTCCATCGTGGCCATCGGTGGAACGCTGCTGGGACTGGCCAACTCCCTCTGGCTGGCGCCGCGCGCCAACCAGGCCATCCTGGAGATGCAGCAGGCTCTAGAAACCTCGCAGGCTTCCTACCAGATTCAGCCCCGCGTCTTCTACGAGGACTTCAAGAATTTTGTCCTCTATGTGCAAGACGTGCGCGGTGGTACGGGCGCGGCCAACTGGCGCCAGGTCTTCATGGCCGACGTCACCGACCCGGCAAATCCGCTGATCACCACCGCGGCTTCGGCCACCGTGGCCAACGATTCCACGCAGGTGCTGCTCATGCGCCTCCGCGACGGATCGCGCCATGAGACCAAGGCCGGCCAGGCGCAGCAGTACAACATCTCCACCTTTGCCAGCACCGACCTGCCCCTCACCTTGAGTCCGCAAAGCAGCATCCACCTCGGGCGTCTGGACACGACCATCTACGCCTTGCCGATGAAGGATTTACTCGAGCGCATCCACGGACCTGACTCCAAGCGCTTCCTCATTGAGTTGAACAACCGCTTCTCCTACCCGGCAGCCTGCCTGGTCCTGATGCTGGTGGGCGTTCCCCTGGGCGTCGCCTCGCGGCGCGGCGGCAAGAGTTCCGGCTTCGTCTTTACCATCCTGCTGGTTTTCCTCTATTACTTTCTTTCCTCCACCGGCATCGCCCTGGGCCGCCAAAACAAGCTGCCCGCCTTTCTGGCCGTCTGGTCGGCCAACCTGCTCTTCGCGGCCGCTGGCAGCTTCCTGCTCTGGCAGATGGCCTCGGGCGGCCGAATTCTGAGCGCGATCACCGCTTGGGCCTCGCGTTCCTACAAACCCGCCCCCTCGCTCAAGCCGAATGCCTCTTCGCTTACCCAGTTTCTCAGCCGCTTTCAACAGCGCCCTCAGCGCTCCGTATCCCGCGGCGTCTTTCCCCGCATTCTGGACGAGTACGTGGTGCGCGAGTTTCTGAACACCTTCTTTCTCGTGCTGACCGGCTTTGTGATGCTCATGCTGGTCTTCACCTTCTTCGAACTGGTCGGCGACATCCTGCGCAACCACATCCCTCTCTCCACGGTGGGCGCCTATCTGGTCAACCTCACGCCCTCCATGCTTTACCAGATTGCACCGTTGGCCGTTCTGATCGCCGTGCTGGTCACCTTTGGAGTGCTCAACCGCAACTCCGAACTGATCGCCATGAAGGCCACCGGCATCAGCCTGTACCGGCTGGTGGTTCCCATCGTCTCCATTGCCGCCATCCTCTCCGTAAGCCTCTTCCTCTTCGACGAGTTCTACCTGCCCCAGGCCAATCGCCGCCAGGAGGCTCTGCGCTCCACCATTAAAGGCCGCCCGCCGCAAACCTTCCTGCATCCCGAGCAGAAGTGGATCTTCGGTCAACCCCACCCCGGCGAGCCCGGTCGCATCTTCTACTACCAGTTCTTCGATCCGGACCGTAACGAATTCGCGAATCTCTCCGTCTTCGAGTTCGACCCCTCCACCTTCGCCATCTCGCGGCGCATTTTTGCGGCGCGCGTCTTCTGGGATGGGGATGCCGGGGCCTGGCGCTTCCAGAATGGATGGCAACGCGATATCGAAGGGGCCAACGTGACCGAAGGCGCCTACAGGGAGTTCAACCTGACCTCCTTCTCCGAGTTTCACGAGGAACCTAGCTACTTCAAAAAGGAGAGCCTGCAATCGCAGGAGATGAACTTCGGCCAGTTGGACCGCTACATCTCCGACCTGGGCCAAAGTGGCTTCGACACCATGCGTCTGCGCGTCGCTCTCTGGCACAAGCTCGCTTATCCTCTGGTGGCAGTCGTCATGGCCATCCTTGCCATTCCCTTCGCGCTTTCCATGGGGAGGCGCGGTTCGCTCACCGGCATTGCCGTGGCCATCGCCGTGGCCCTGGCCTATTGGGTCGTGGACGGCCTCTTCGGGGCCATGGGAACAGTGAACTACCTGCCCGCCGCCCTGGCCGCGTGGTCCTCGGACGTTCTTTTCGGGCTGGTAGGCGGCTACCTGCTGCTGCGGACGCCCACCTAAACCGGCTTGAAGCGGCCTCTTTGCCCGCGCCCACCGTACAATAAGCTCATGTTTCGCGATCTCGCCCCGCTCTTCTCATACATGCGCCGCTACCGCTGGGGATACCTGTGGGGCACCCTCTCTTGCGTGGCCACCAACACCACCTGGGTTCTCTTTCCCTGGGTTCTGGGAATAGCCATCGATGCACTACGAAAGAATCAGGCCACGCACGCAAGCATTTTGTACTTTGCCGGCCTGCTGATCGCCATCTCTCTGGTCAAAGGTGTCTTTCTCTACTCCCAGCGCTGGATCCTGATCGGCATCTCGCGAGAGATCGAATTCGACCTGCGCAACGACCTCTTCCGCAAACTGGAAAGCCAGGACTCGGGCTTCTATCAGAAGTACCGCACCGGCGACATCATGGCCCGGCTGACCAACGACTTGAACGCCGTGCGCAATATGCTCGGCCCGGCCCTGATGTACAGCGCCAACACGGTCTTCTTCACCGTTGGCGCCCTTTTCTTCCTGCTCCATATCAGCCCCTGGCTCACCCTGGTCGCGTGGGCGCCCATGCCCCTGGCCAGCATCCTGGTGCAGTACTTCGGCAGCCGAATCCACGATCGCTTCGAGCGCATCCAGGCCAGCTTCTCCGAAATCTCCTCGCAAGCCCAGGAAAACTACTCCGGCGCCCGGCTGGTGCGCGCCTTTGCCCGCGAAGAGTCGCAAATTGGCCTCTTCGAACGGCTCAACCGCCAATATATTGCCCGCTCCCTGCGTCTGGTCCAGTTGATGGGTATGCTCTGGCCGTCGCTCGAGTTCATTCTCGGCATCTCCATGGTCATCACCCTCCTGGTCGGCGGCCACATGGTGCTCTCCCATGGCATCTCGGTGGGCCAGTTCGTCGAGTTCAACACCTACATGGTCCTGCTCACCTGGCCCATCATCGCCATTGGCTGGGTGGTGAACCTCTTCCAGCGCGGCACGGCCTCAGTGCAGCGCATCGACGAGATCCTGCGCTCTGAGCCCGCGATCGACGACTTGGCCGCCGATCCTCGAATTCCCGTAGACACCGTCTTCGCCGGCGAAATTGAGTTCCGCAACTTGAGTTTTGCCTACGGCGATACCCTCGTGCTCGACAATATTTCTCTGACCATTCCCGCCGGCTCCAGCCTGGCTATCGTCGGACCCACCGGCTCCGGCAAGTCCACCTTCGTCAATCTCATCTCCCGGCTCTACGAAGCACCCGAAGGATCGTTATTGATCGATGGCCGCAACGTGCGCGACTATCCCCTGGCCCTGCTGCGGCACAACATCGGCATGGTTCCCCAGGAAACCTTTCTTTTCAGTTCGACGATCCGCGAGAACCTGACCTTTGGCGCCCCCCAATCATCAGAGAAAGAAATGCTGGCAGCCGCCGAAGCCGCCCACATCCGCCAGGAATTCGAGGAGTTTCCGCAAGGCCTGGAAACCGTGGTGGGCGAGCGCGGCGTGACGCTCTCCGGCGGCCAGAAACAACGCGCAGCTATCGCTCGCGCCCTGTTGCGCCGTCCCGCTATCCTCATCCTCGACGATGCGCTGGCCAGCGTGGACACCTACACAGAGGAGCGCATTCTGGGCGGCCTGCGAAACTACACCGCCGCGGCAACCACCATCCTGATCTCGCACCGCGTCTCGACCGTGCGCAGCGCCGACCAGATTGCGGTCCTCGATCACGGCAAAATCGTCGAACTGGGCCGTCACGAGGAACTGCTCGCTCTCGATGGCTACTACGCCAGCCTCTACGGAAAGCAACAACTGGAAGAAGAACTCACCGTCGCCGGATAACGGCCGCGGCAGATGGCCCCTTCAGGCTGTCCAATGCTCCGCGGCAACGGCTTCCCTTTCCAGATTGCCTGGCCCGGTGGGGGCGTGCACGGGGATCGGCGTCTCTTCCATGGACAAATTCGCCGGGGCGCCCTCGCCCTTCGCGACCAGCCGCCAGGCGTCGCGTACTTTGCGCACACATTCGATGGAGTGCTCGAACTTCTGCGTTGAGGCCGACTGCGAAGCCTGCAGAATCTGCGCGAAGACCGAAGCGTAGAACTCGCTTAGAACCCGCGCCGGCCGGCCGCCCACATCCATGCGCAGCCGGGCCTGCAGGTGAATGATAATGTCCAGTGCCCGTTTGACGGCAATGCGCCGGCCCGTGGTATCGCCACGCTCCACGGCCGCAGAAGCCGCATAAAGAAAGCGGAGAATGCCGTCGTAAAGCGCCACCACCAGATCGACCGCCGATGCGCCTTCCAGCGCATGTTCCTGATACATTCCCATCGAATTACGACTCCTTAGCTACCCGAATTCTTGTCATAGCCGGTGATCGCCGAGTAGAGCTCGTTCACCTCATTCAAACTCGAAGGCAACTCCTGGAGAATCTCATTGGCGCTGTTCAATTCCGTGCTCAGGCTCGTTTCCTCCAAAGAGATCCGGCTCTCTTCCCTCGATATGCTGTCATTCAGAGTGGATTCCGAACTGCTGTTGGCGTCTTGCGCCAGCTTCAGAACGCCCGTGGTCGAACTGGTGCCGGAGCTGGTCAGTACGTTGGAAAAACTCTGTCCCCAACTGTTTGAATTCTGGAAAAAGCCCACCACGCTTTTGTAATCACTATTCAAAACCGAATCCAGCGAGCTCGTATCCAGGCTCAGGGTCCCGTCATCGTTCACGCTGATGCCCAGGCTGACCAGGTTGTTGATGTCCGACCCGGAGTTGGTATAGCTGAGAGATGTGCTTGTGGTTTCGTCCTTGATCGACGAAGTCACCGTCAAGCTCCCACTCGAACCCGCTGTATTTGACACCAGCTCCAAGCGCGATCCGGACGAGTCCGTCACCACGTTGGCGGTCACCCCGATGCTGGCGGAGTTGATCGCCGAGGCCAGCCCGCTGAGCGTGTCGTCCGAGGTCGGCACGTCAATGGTCTGCGCCTTGCCACTGCCAACCGTGATGGAGATGGAACCGGAGAGGCTGTCACTCGAACTCTTAATCGAGTCCAGGTACCCGTTCGGATTCTGCGTATTCAGGCTGTTCAACAACTGCTGTTGCAGAAGCGAAAGTGTGGGCGAGCCGTAAAGCGGCTCACTGTTCCCCGAACTGTCCGTGCCCTCCTGGTCGCTCATGGCACTGACCAGCGAGTTGTAATCCGAAACCATGGTGGACACCGTACTCTCGACCGTGGTGTTGTCGTTGGCGATCACGACCTGAATCTGTTGCAGGCTTTTATCCGATTCCGTCGCGCTGGGGGCCAAAAGCTGGAAGGTCACGCCGGGAATCATATTGCTCACCGTATTCGAGGAACTGGTCAGATCCACGCCGTCCACCGTCAATTGCGCATCCTTGCCCGACGCCGAAGGGGTATAGCTCAAAGAGGTGGAACCGTCTTTAATCGAATTCGATACGACTGTGATGTCTCCACCCGCCCCCGATGTTCCCGAAACCAAGCTCAACCGTGAGCCGGAGGAATCGGTCAGCACGCTGGCTGTAATGCCCACCCCGGAGGAATTGATCGCCGAGGCCACGCCGTCAAGCGTCTTGGTGGTCAGGTTGTCGACGTCGATGGTCTGCTCGGTGCCCGAGCTGCCCACCTTCAATGTGATCGAGCCGGAAAGAGTGTCCGAGTCACTGCTGATCTCGCTCAGATAGCCGCTCGAAGTCTGGGCGAGATTGGTCACGGTGACGGTATGCGTTCCCGCTACCGCCGAGGACGTGGCCGAGCTCAATTCCAGGACGCTGTTGTCGGAACTGGAACCGGACTTATCCGCGAGAACCCCATCTGCATCGGTCAGCGAACTCAGGTCGTTGGACAGGGTTGAGTAAAGCGTTCCCAGGTTGGAGATCACCGTGTCCTGGTTTTCCAGCGACGTCAACTCCGTCTTCCACGGCTTCTCCACATTCTGGAGATTGCTCACAATCTCGGCCACGGTCGAACTCACATTGAATCCGTCTCCACTGGTTGCGGAGCCGAAGCTCAGCCCTACTGCGCTCATTGCACCCTCCTTTCCCGCTTCGAGCAGCCGAAGAACCGATTCTGAGCCAGCCGGATTGGAAAAAACTCAAGTGAACCAGTTCCAACGCAAAAGAGGGCGCCCCGAGCGGACGCCCTCCTCTGGTTGGGGCTTGCAACCGGTTGACCTCATCCAAGCCAACCGACACTGCCGTTGGCGATCTGCACTACTGCAGCAGCTTGGTCACTTCCTGCTGCACGCTGTTGGCCTGCGCCAGAGCTGCGATGCCGGTCTGGGTCAGAATTTCGTACTTGGACATGGCGGAAGTCGTCGACCCGTAATCGGTGGCGGTTACATCATTCTCGGCAGACAAGGTGTTGGTCGACTGCGTGGACATGACGTCCTCGACCGCGGAGAGGGTGTTGATGTTGGCGCCGACTGTGCCGCGGTCGGCTGCAACCGTTGTAATGGCATTGTTGATAGCGGTTAGCGCCGTCTGGGCGCTTGTCGTATCGGTGAGCTTTGTGCCCGACAGAGACAGGGCGCTGGTGCTGGCGTCCACCATGTCGGACGAGAGATTGTTGTACGACTGGGAGATGGTGCCGTCCGACGTAAAGATGGCAACGCTCTTATTGGTCCCTGTATTTGCGGACGCGGCAGTTTCAGTAAGACTGCCGGAGAGGGTGGCACCCGTGGACATCACGATGGTATTGCCACTGAGAGTTGCAACCGTGGTGCCAGCTTTACTATTGATATCCGACAACAACGCACTCATGGATTCGTTGGAAGCGGCGGACAAAGCGGTTGTCGTGCCGTTATAGGTAACGCTCAGGCCACCTGTAGACGTGGTGAATGTGTCGTCGGAGCTGCCCGCAGTAAAGGTAGTACTTTTCGAGGCGACAGTAACCGCATCTGTCAGTGAAGCGCCAGTGATTGTAGCGCCGCCCGTGAGGATCAGTTGGTTGTTTTGCACGCTTGCTACCGACGTGCCGGAACCTGCATTGATAGCCTTCGCCAAATCGCTCAACGTGGCACCGGACTTCAAATCAGTGGCGCCGCTTGTGGTTCCAGTGCTGTTTTGGATGGATAGAGTCGTACCATCACTGTAGGTAACCGTCAGGGCATCCGAAGCTGTTCCAGTTCCGATCGTGATCGCATCGCTTGCGCTGGATACGGTGAATGCAGCGTTGGTTGCAAAGGTGTTGATGCCGTTGTATTCCGTATTGCTGTTGATCGTATCGACTTCAGTCAGGATCTTCTGATATTCCGAATCGGCTGCACCCACCTGGCTGCTGTTCAGCGTGCCGTTGGAGGCTTCAGTCGCCAACGTGACTGCGCGGTTGAGCAGGCTGGAGACCTGCGACAGAGCGCCATCGGCAACCTGCAGGAAGTCGACGCCTTCAGAGGCATTCGATGCAGACTGCGACAGAGCGGTTGAAGAGGCCTGAAGCCCATCGGCCAAGGAAAGGCCGGCTGCGTCGTCCGCGCCGGAGTTGATCCGCGATCCGGACGACAGTTCCTGAAGGGTTTTGGAAAGGGATGACTGAGTATTGTTCAGGTTGTTCTGCGCATAGACCGCAGAGATGTTATTCAAGACACCCAGGGACATGGGGTTCTCCTTGTGGGATGCGTTGATTTGCGGCCCCTTCCCCGAAAGCGCCCCCATGTTTTGTGGATCCCTGGGTGGCTGTTTTCGGTTCGGCAGTCGCCGCATCTGCCCCCTTCTTCGGCGTCCCCCCCACGGACTTTATGCGCCCTCCAAGAGTGTCCTGCCACGGACAATTCTGCCCTCTTTCTCTAATCTTTGATTCTTTTCAGCCGCTCGCCGATGAACCCACTAAAGGAGTTCTACGGCCATGATTGAACTGACCCGGCTCAACGGCAACCCCATGGTGCTGAACAGCGATTTGATCAAGACCGCCGAGGCATCTCCGGACACCATGCTCACACTGATCAACGGAGAAAAGATGATTGTGCGCGAAGAGTGCGGCGAAGTGGTGGACCGGGTGCTGGCCTACCGCGCACGGTTGCTGGCGCAGGTCGCCCGGCGCCTGTCTTCGCTGGGCGAACTGCAGCGGGTTGCGGGGCTGAGCAGCTTGGATGTTTCCGGCCAGCCCGGCCCCCTGGCGCCACCCAAACAGAACCCGCAAGAGGGCGACTGAGATATGTCTCCGCGTATACGCAGATGATCTTTCCAGGAGCGCGTTGTGGATAAAGCGAGTATTGGCGGAGTTCTTCTGGCGGTGGTCGGAATTATGGCCGGGTTGCTGATGGAGGGCGGCAACCTGGGCCAGATCCTGCAGCCGACGGCGGCGTTGATTGTCTTCGGCGGCACCATGGGCGCGGTGCTGCTGCAGTTTCCGCTGACCACGGTGGTTGCGGCCTTCCGGCGCATGGTGCATGTCTTTGCGGCGCCGCGCAAGCACAACGACCAACTCATCAAGCTGCTGGTGGCCTTCGCCAACAAGGCCCGGCGCAACGGCGTCGTCTCGCTCGACGCCGATCTGCAGACCATCCAGGATCCGTTCCTCAAGCAATCGTTGATGCTGGCCGTCGACGGCACCGAGCCCGCCGAACTGCGTAAGATCATGCGCGTGAGCCTGGACTCGACCACCGACAGCGAAGAGCGGCTTCCCGCGGTCTTCGAGTCCGCCGGAGGGTTTTCGCCGACGATCGGCATCCTGGGCGCGGTGCTGGGGCTGATCCAGGTGATGCAGCACCTGGACAACATTCAAGAAGTTGGCCGCGGCATCGCAGTGGCCTTTGTGGCCACCATTTACGGTGTGGGCGCAGCCAATCTGCTCTTTCTGCCCTTCGCCGGCAAGATGCGTATCCGCATACACGACGATCACCAGCGCCGAGAGATGATGCTGGAAGGCGTGGTCTCCATCCTGGAAGGCATGAACCCGCGCGTGCTGGAGATCAAGCTAGCTGGTTTTCTGGACAAATCGAGCCGTGAAAAGCCGGAGGTCGCGATATGAGCCGCCGCGTGCCGAGGGCGCGGGTAAGCCAGGATCGCTGGCTGGTCTCGTACGCCGACTTCATCACGCTGCTCTTCGGTTTTTTTGTCGTGCTCTACGCCTTCGCCAAGGCTGACCAAAAGAAACAGGTGCAGGTGTCGGAGGCGATCGACGTTGCCTTCCGCACCCTGGGGATCTTTCCCGACGCCATTCGGCGCCCGTCGAGCGACTCGACCACCTCTTCGGGAACCGACAAAGCGGTGATTCCCATGAACATCGTGATGGGAGAAGATGTGCTCTCGCCGGCACGGGTCAAGGAGGATCTCGAACAGGTGCGGCGCGAACTGGAGCAAACCCTTTCCAACCAAGTGGCTCAACACACCGTCTCCATCCAGATGGGCCGCGACGGGCTGGTGATCAGCCTGCGCGAGGCCGGCTTCTTCAACTCCGGGTCGGCCAGCCCCAAGCCCGAAAGCCTGGCTACGTTGCGACGGATTGCCGCTTCCCTGGGGCGCACTCCGTTCGATCTGCGCGTCGAGGGCCACACCGACAACATTCCCATTCATACGGCGGAATTCGACTCGAATTGGGAACTCTCTTCGGCCCGAGCCACGCGCATCGCACGGCTGTTTCTGGAGATGAAAGCCATGCCTCCAGGGCGGATTTCCGCGGCCGGATACGCCGAGTATCACCCCGTGGCCAGCAACGATACCGCCGACGGCCGCGCGGAAAACCGACGCGTCGATCTGGTCGTGCTTCCCCGCAGCAAAATCAACTTCGCCGCCACCGCGCCGCCCCATCCTCAGAGCGGGTGGCGCAAGATCACCGACCAATAGGCGCCGTGGGTTCATGGTGTCCAGAACGAAAGCAGCCGAATGGTTGGCACCGATTTGCAGTGTTCTTTGAGCCTCTTGCAAAATTCCAGCTTTAACCATATTTAAGTGTGGGAATTCAGAACATTAGAATAGGGTTACGAGACCAAACTTAATGTAAAGGAACCCCACATTATGC
>Ga0224528_1000745_pt1 | contig 24160 bp, 24 predicted proteins | sample CBST25metaG_2_FD_179888 | JGI IMG/M metagenome (GOLD analysis project Ga0224528, IMG submission 179888) | Peat soil microbial communities from Stordalen Mire, Sweden - C.B.S.T25 | ecosystem: Environmental > Terrestrial > Soil > Wetlands > Peat | place: Sweden: Norrbotten County, Stordalen Mire...
GGAGTACAAAATAGGGGCTTAAATGCTCCGCGAAATGCTCCGCGGCGAAAACAGGGGATTTGAGCTAAGCTATTGATTTAATTTGGCGTCCCCGACGGGATTTGAACCCGTGTTATCGCCGTGAAAGATGGCCTAGAAGCCGTATTTTCAATGCATTACAGCAAAGCGAAGTGCATCGGAACACATCGCAATGAACGCCAACAGTCCAGTAGTTGGTCCCCAGGTGGTACTCGGCTATATTCATCCGTTCTCCTCTGGATACTCACATACTCTTACCCAAAGCAGGCACATTGCTCGGCAATATCCCTCAGACATCTTGCACGATTGGCACATTGTCAGATTGCTCGTTGTGTGAAGAACCCTGGTCAGCGGGTGCTTGGGCACTTCTGAAGATCGCGTCGACGAGCCGACTTCCAGCCCCCACCAGCTTTGCCAATACTCGCAGTTGTTCATGGCACGCGCTATTAGTAGTTTTGTGAGGATAATTAAGGCTATGATCAAGCTCTCCCCATATCTTCCCATGTCCACTGCGTACTGGCGGCCGGCGGCCTTGCCCCCGATCAGTCAAGATGGATCTCCGACCGGCGCTCCTTCTTTCCGCCCATCGGCGTGCTCAAAGCCGACAGGTCAGGACGATCATCTACGCGACTCTAAGCGACGCTGCAATGGCCATCCAAGCACGCTTTGGGTATCTTGGCGCTGAATCATGTGACGCGCAAGCCCCATGTTTTCGGGTCTCTGGCAAGCGTCTCAAGTTCTACCCTTTATGAACCCGGGCCAGGTTAGACGGGAACCTCGCATGATATGACAAGCCCGCCCTGCGGCCGTGTCTCAATGCGAAAATCTGAACAGGGTCTTGCACCACCTCCGAAGGGCTGCTCAACCGTAACCCCTTCGTCAGAAATCAGTCGGCAAACGCGGTCCACCCATTCTGTTTCTGTTGTACCCCAGAACAATGCCGCCTCTATGGCCACATGAAATTGATAGATCGGGAATCGGGGACCATTGGTTCTTCTTGCGATGTAAAGTCGCATTTTTCCCTCCAGCTCATTTCGATAGCTTACCCCCTTTGTGTGGACCACGGAGCCCAGGAAATCCTCGTAGAAGATCCTCGGCGCGAGATAGGGAAGCCTCGGAGAATCCTCCGCAGAGGATCCCCGACGCGAAACAGCTACCGTTAACGGTCACTTCCCCCGCGTGGGTTTCCGTGCCGATTTGCGCTTCCCGGGTTTTGCCTGAGCTAAATCGGAGCCGGCGACACTTCGAACAGTCTTGCTCCCGCTTGTTCTGAGCAATTTGCTAGCTTTGCTGGCGTCTCTTTTCGATGTTGCCATTTGGATGGTCCTCCTTTCTTGTGAAATGGCCGCAGGGTTGCCCCTGCGGCAGAGTTGCTTACTTCTTAAAGCTTTCGTGACTCTCGATGTGGATAGCCTTGTATTTCAGCTTGAAGCGAGCGTTGTTGCCACAGTGATTGCATGGTGGAAAGTGTTTGCCGAAAACGCACGTTACTTCATGCGTCTGCCGGTGCTGCGAGTCGTGAACAACCGTATAAATACCGGATGCATCGCACTTATCCCCGGGCTTAAAAACATCTCCTACGTCTGCCATGTCGGTCTCCTTGTTGATCTTCCGGCCGGCTCATGGAAGAATCGCATTACGCGGGCGGCTCTTCCATGAGCGGCTTTGAAGTGGTTAGCAGTCCGGCGAAACGCCGTCCTGGTGTTGAGTTGAATGCCGGCCACTTGCTCCGGACCGTGTTTGCGCACGGTCCGGAGAACGTCACCAGCACTAATTGAGATTGAGCGAGCGCATAACATGCAAAACTCTCTGTAACGGTAGAGTGCCTCGACCAGCATGAAGCGTTGCTGCCGGCACTGGAGTGATGGGGCAGCAAACAGGATCGGACGCCGTCCCGTAATCAGCCTTAAGACAACCGCATGCCTGAAAGCGTCGCAATATCATCCAAGGCCCGGTAAAGGTTCTTCAACATGATGATTTTTTGTGCATTACCCGCCTTAAGGTCCTGGAGATCACTGGCTGGCAGCTTCTTCAGGTACTCGGTGGCATTCTTGATGGCCCAGAAAGCATCGCTTTCCAGAGACGGATCGTTCTTGAGCACAATCTGGTTGGCATCGGTGAACCCGGAGAGACCTAGAGCCTTAGTGGCTTCTGGATTGGACAGAATGTCCGGCAGATTGCGAATCTGCTTGGATTCACTAAGGCGATCGTCGACGAGCCATTCATTGAAGCTGGCCTTGAAGCTGGGCTCGTTGTGGAACTTTTCGCGTAGTTCTTTCTTCTTCATCACCTCGTGAAAGAAGTTGAACTTTTTTACATTGGCTGGCGCCGGATTTTGTTCCAGGAACTCGGCCGTAGCGTTGTAGGCATCGACCAGTTCCTTGATTTTCGACTTGCTAAGACGCAGGTGGTTACTCATCCAGTCGTAGCTCTTCCCGTATTTCTTGAGCAGGTCGTACACCTGCTTCGCTTTTTCGAACGCATCCCACTGGATTTTGCCGGTGATGTGGATGTCGGCCAAATAGACCGCCAGATCCTCCTCCGTTAGCTCATCCTTGAAGATCATGGCGGGGATGGTGTCGAAATTGGCAATGCGCTGCCCGTCAAGATGCCGGCTGATGACGGTACGGCAATTGCCTTCACGAACCAAATACCTGTCGTCTTGCAGATGCTGAACCAAGATCGCCTCGTGAACTCCGCCATTCTGTTCTATGGTTTGTGCCAAGGATCGGACTGAATCCTTGCTCCAGATCAGTTCATCCAGATCGGTTTGAGTGATGTTCCTGACCTGGCCGACGAGGAACTGAACGCGGGGGTTCGCCGGATCAAGGTCGCATTTATCCACGGAAACGCGTTCCCGCTTGTAGGGAATCTGCTTCCCTTGAATCGTAATTGTCTCCATTTGATGTCTCCAGTATCACTCGGTATCAAACGTACTCAACGGTACCGATTGGTATTTCTCAGTACTTAAAATAATATCGGTACTAGGAAAAGTCAAGACTTTTCTGCGCGGCTTTCGAATCGGTTCATGTTCCGGGGATATCACTATTACAGCTTCGAGTTTGTCTCTCTGTAAATTATTCATTTTAAATGCGTTATATATTCTTCCGGCTAAAACTGCGATTTTGCCGATTTTATTTTGAGCAATTTGTGCTCCGGACGGTTTTCAGTTAGCCGTGCGAATTGCTCGAATGTATTCAGAAAGGCCGCCTACGGGCGGCCCCTTCTGCTTTCCGGCTTGATGTGGCCACCCTTCGGAATTAGCGAATACAGCTCTGGCCCGTGGATGGCGGCTCGTGCAATCAAACACCGCGCGGTCATGGATCGTATTTCCCAGCCGGTCGGCCCTGGCCGCGGGATTCATGATCGTCTGCATGGCAGGTTGTCGGCAAGCGCCCCCTATCCTAGTCGATTTCGGGCACTAAGCTTTCTGACAAAACTCGAGGCATCGTGAGGCATTGGCGATTTGAATCTACTCGTGATTCCGTACACTCGGTCGTTGTCTGAGTCTGCGGCGCGAAAACTGGATCGGAACTCATAGCTTCTTCCGGTAAATTCGAGAACTCTATTATTTTAAACAACTTACAAGTAAACGGAGGCAATCAAAGTACTTGTAGGTACGTAAGACCCGGACAACCAGCGTATTGAAAAAACGTATTTCGTTTCAGCTGATGGGCGGCACTCTAGTACCACCAGATGTGCGGGGCGGGCGAAACCTGGAACGATTGGCACCAAGTACCCGAATCTAAAATGTAGAATTATGTGTGCCCACCACCGCCACGAAGACTCCTCGGAAACAGATTCCGCTCTCCCAGCAGAAGCTTATCTGGATGTACTCGGCTGGGCAGTGCTCGTTTTTGGGCTGTCCGATCCGAACGGAAAGGCCCGAAACACCGGAAGATCCAGCGATTATTATCGGCGAAGTCGCACACATTCATGCCTACGAGGATGACGGTCCGAGGGCACTTCTCACTCTTACACTGACGGAGCGGAACAGCTACCCGAATCTGATGCTGATGTGTCCGAATCATCACACAGAGATCGACAAGCAGCCAGCTACCTTCACAGCCGAAATCCTAAAAAAGTGGAAATACGACACAGAGAAGAGGGTTACGGACGCGCTGCGGAACGCAATGCCGCAGATCGACTTCGCCGAACTGCAAATGATCACGGGGTCCCTCATCACCCACGAAGGATTACCCGGCAAGGACCTGACCGTCATTCCGCCAGCCGAGAAGTTGAAGAAAAATCAGCTATCCTTGATCACACACGCCTACCTGGCGATCGCGCTGGCGAAAGCGGACGTCGTTCGAAATTTTATCGACGTGTTCACGCGCTACGACAACGGTTTCTCTGCTCAGTTGAGGGCCGGCTTCATCAACGAGTACGAGCGTCTCAAGCTGGCAAAGATCGCTGGCGATGAGCTCTTCCAGGAGATGCTGCGGTTCGCGACGTCGGGCCGCACCGATCTCCGAAGCCAGGCCGCCGGTCTGGCCATCCTGGGCTACTACTTCGAAGCTTGTGAGGTTTTCGAGAAATGAACTTGATGCCCGACAAGCATGTCTCTCTCGGAAGCTCCCTCCTCGGTGTCGGCGCAACGATCTTACGCAAGCTAGACAGGCCGTCGACGATCACCGGCCTCTGGGACCGATGCAGGCCGTCTGAGGAAATCGCCACGTTCGAACGGTTCGCCGCTGGGCTTAGCCTCCTATTTGCGGTTGGCGCCGTCAGCATCGAAAACGAAGTCCTGGTGCGCAGCAGATGATCAGAAAAGTATCTTCGAGCCTGACCACATTCAAGGAAGTGGACCTGACGGACGACTTCAACATCATCCTCGCTGATCGCACCAAGGATTCGACAAAGAAGGACACGCGCAACGGACTGGGCAAATCGACCTTCATCGACGTCATCCATTTTTGTCTCGGAGGCAAGGTGACAAGCGCATCGAGCCGGCTGTCGCACCCGATGTTGTCGCAATACGAGTTTTCGCTCGAACTCGAGCTGAACGGTAAAATCTTCTCCGTGACACGCAGGCTCGACAATCCAACTTTTGTCACCCTTACCGGCGACGTTTCGGACTTGCCTTTGCCCGAAGAGCGCGGCAAGAAGTCCGCCCGGCTTTCTGTGTCGGACTGGACTCGCTTCCTCGGTCAATACTGGCTGGGCGTGCCTGTCGACACGGATCGCAAGTATGCGCCGTCCTTCCGCAGCGTGATCTCCTACTTCATTCGGTCTGACAAGGACGCGTTCAGCGATCCCTTCAGGCACTTCCGCGTGCAGCCAAGCTGGGACATCCAAGTTAACAACGCGTTCTTGCTTGGTATGGATTGGGAGGATGCTAGCGACTGGCAAGTGCTAAAGGATCGCAAGAAATCGATCCTGGCGTTGCAGGAAGTTATCAAGGGCGGTGTGTTGGGATCGGTGCTGGGGTCTCGGGGGCAGCTTGAAGCCGAGCGCATCCGATTGATCGACCTGGTTCAAAGAACGAAAGCTGATTTGAGCAGGTTTAGGGTGCTCTCGCAGTATCGGGAGCTTGAACGTGAAGCCGATGAACTGAACAAGCAGATCAAAAGCCTCAGCGACGACAATACTGTCGATTCTCAGGCACTCAATATGTACAAGAACAGCGTACGGGAGGTAGTGGAATCTTCCGTCAGCCGCGTTCAGGAGCTTTACGAACAAGCCAAGGTTGCCTTTCCAGCTGCTGTGAAGCGCGAGTTGGAAGAGGTCGAGGCGTTCCACACGAAAGTGGTCGAGAATAGGAAGCAATTTCTGCTTTCTGAAACAGATCGACTTTCAACGGAAATTGCGCGCCGGAAAACGGAACTAGAGCGAAAGCATGATCGTCAGGCCGAGATTCTCACACTGCTAAACACGCACGGAGCACTCGACCAATATTCCAACCTGCAGCAAGCTCACGCCGAGCAGGTATCACGCCTTCGAACGATCGAGGCAAAGCTGGCAGCTGTCAAGGAACTTGAGCAGGAAAAGGCGGCGCTGAAGATCGGGATTGCGACGCTTGAACAGCGAGCCCGCGCCAACTACGAGACACGACTACCAGAACGGACAAAAGCCGTTGAGTTGTTCGACGCAAACTCGCAGGCGCTCTATAAGGCGCCGGGCCGGTTGCTGATCGACATCGGCGATTTCGGTTTTAGTTTCGGTTCGGAGATCGACCGTAAGGGCAGCACTGGCATTTCGAACATGGAAATCTTCTGCTACGATCTCATGCTCGCCGAAAGATGGGCAGCCAAGCGCCCAGGTTCAATCACTCTGATCCATGACAGCAACCTGTTCGCAGACGTCGATGATCGGCAGATAGCTGCTGCTCTCGAACTTGCGGCCGAGAAAGCGGCCCAGATGAACTTTCAATACATCTGCACATTCAACTCGGACAAGTTGCCGCAGAGCGAATTCACCAAGGGGTTCGAAATCGCGGACTTCACGCGCTTGCGCCTGACGGATGAAACCGATGAAGGTGGATTGCTTGGTATGAGGCTGCCGTCAGTCGTTACCAGGGCGCCGAAGAGCAGTTCGAAAAAACTCGTTGCTACGAAGCTTGTGCCGATGGCGACTGCTGCCGCGCCAGAGGATCGAGAGTTCGAACGAGAAGAGGATGAGCCCAATCTCTTCAATCAAGCAGACCTCGGCCAGCAAAAGGCACAGACCCGAAGCTAGCTTTTAGACTGGGTGCTCGGCGTTGCTTCCGAAGGATCACGTGGGGTCCGACTGACAACAACTCTTCACTAGCTGCCTTCGTCACCCATGGATAGGGGTGGAAAGCCTTGGGTTCCGCTATGTCGCAGACGCAGCATTGGTCGAATTTTAGAATTTTACGCGGCCAATTAGAGTTTCTGCATTACCAGGTCCAACCAGCTTCTTTCGCGGCTGCTTCAAAGAACTTGAGAACTTCGTCGACTTTATCGACGGGAATGATCTATGAGGTGATGTCGGAGAGATCACCAACATCCAAGCGCAATGGTTCTGTCGCCAATGTAACTAACGCGAAACGGAGCTCTTTCTGATATGCAAATCGATCGGACTTCTTGAATCGTAAACGTGTGCACAATCAGGCTCTGACGAGGGTAGCGTCCTCAGGAATTGGATTCGGCAGGATTCCTTGTACGGCAAAATTTGTGAGTTCGACGGTCTTGCCGCTCATTATTGAGTCGAAAATCTCGCGCATTTCCCCCGATGTGTTCTGAGACGTAAGAAACCGAAATGCAGATGCGGCGACGTATTCTTGAGATAATTCGAATGCAATCCAGCGCCTTCCCAGTGCCTCGGCGACCTGGCCCGTAGTGTTGGAGCCCGCGAAAATATCGACCACTAAATCGCCCGGTTCGGTCAGCATGTTGACGAAAAACTCGGGCAATTTGGCAGGAAAGCGTGCGGGATGCTGTTTCTCACCTACCGCTTTGCAGCCACCGAGATACTGTCCGTTCGATTCAGTATTCGCAATCTGCAAAAGGTTAGAAGGTACGGCGCCGCCATTATCTTTAGCGAACCCTTCTCCAATATCATGCCCTGACGGCCGAACCTTTGGAGTATAAAATGCCGCTGGGTTCTCGAGCAGCTTCTTCATGCGATCGCTATATGGAGCAAGAACCTTTCGGATATCCGCCTTGGGCCACTCTGTCTTGCTGAACCACCAAACTGTGTTGACGGCATCCTTCGCTCGCAGTTTTCTCTTGTTTACCCATTCAATTGGACTCGGCAACTTCGACGGGTTGTACCAATAAAAGTCTTCGGCGAGATAGAAGCCCAGATCATCACAGAATGCAATGAGAACCCTGAAGTTGTACAGACTCCTAACTGGGACGCCCTTCTCGTATGCACCGCCGAGATCAAGAACGAAGCTTCCGTCATCTGTCAGAACCCGATGAACCTCTCGTCCGAACAGCTTTAGCCATTCGACATATTCCGCCTGATCTTTGTTGCCATACGCTTTTTGTCGCTGTAGAGCAAATGGAGGCGAGGTCATCACCAGATTGACGCTGGACGTAGGCAGCTTTGCCAGCAGTTCGAGCGAATCCCCACAATACGCATTACCGTATTGTGTTGTGTATGAGGGATGGGTGGATGGATCTAGGACTCGCTGTTTCATCCTCCTAGTATATGCGGCAGCATTATAAATAGCTACTTTAAGTCTGTAGACGTATAGTCATCTCCAGATTCAACCTACATTATGTGCGCTTAAAATCTGAGACTTCCGAACTGCGGAGCATTTTGGCCATCAACCTCAGACGCTTGAGGGCTGAGCTAGCCTTGTCTCAGGAAAGATTAGCTGATCTTGCCAATCTCCACCGAACGTATGTCGGGTCAATCGAGCGCAGCGAGCGCAACGTATCAATCGACAACATTGCCAAACTTGCTCAGGCCTTAGGGGTTGAACCGAGCGAATTGCTAAAGGACTTAACCCAGTAATTCTCCGCATCTGCTGGGACAGGAAAGAAGACCAAACATCTAATGGGATTCAAGGCCGACACAAGTTTTCTTCACTTTCTCAGCATGGGTGCAGTTGGCGTACGCCAAACGATGACTCAACTACGGAAGGCTGGATTCCTTCCGATCGAACTGGAGCGATATTGCGCCTCAAACAAGATTTGGGCGACGAAGGTTAAGCGCCTTCGTTTACCGGATGTAATGTGCGCACGAACCGGCCTTCGATTTGAAATCCGCGCCAAATCCACACTCGCCATAAAAATGAGCGACGCTGTGCACAATCCGGACCGACGCTGGGATGTTGGCTTAAGAGACGACGACATTGCAGCATTCATTTCAATGGTTGAGATCGATGGCAAACCGACAGCAGCCGAGGAAGCGGTGTTCTTTCAGATTAAAGATCTGAGAGATTCTGTTGATACGTCGAAGCTGGGTCCGCCAAAATCTGCTTCTGAAGGAGCGGAGAGGGACCGCACGTGGCCGGCGTGTGTCCCCAAGCGGGATGGGACGGTGCTCTCTGTTGACCAAACCAAAATTATCGCTCAGATGAGAGGGAATGAGGATCAATTCCGGAAACAAACATTCACGTTGAACGGCAAACATCCCTATGTGAAAGCCCAGGACGAATTCAAGAAAAATGTCTCGATCATTGCAGGATCCCCCTCCAAACTTGCGGATCTGTCAGAATTCCGAGAACGCGTATATGATCCCCTGGCTTCTCTTCATCATGAGAATGCTGTCGACAGGTATGCGGCCGCGAAGACGCTTCCTTTTCGAGAGGAGCTTCGAACTGCAGCCGTTCCGGCGCTAGAGGCATTGCTTGCGGCTGAAGAGGAACCGCGAGTCGCGCTCGAAGTGGCCGGCTCAGCGGCGAAATTGGGCTCTGCGTCTGGTGAGGATCGGATCGTGGAGATTCTGGCTAATCCGACCCTTCCTTATCTTCCCATGGAGGCTGTGTTCATTCTTACCGAGTTAAAGAGCCCGTTCGCTAAACAACAGTTGGTAGCTCTTGCTACAAATGATCAACTGCATGGTGACGAACGTCGGCAGGCTGCCGTGTGGGGGCTCGGTAAGGCAGGGATTAAAGCCTATGACGAGATCGTCCAACTCATATCCAGCAACGATGAGAATGTTGCAATGCACGCAATCGTCGCTTTTGGCGAAGACACGCCAGAGCCGGTGCTCCGTGGCCTCGTCCAGAACGTAATTGATGGAGAAACCCGCCGAGCCGCCGCCGCTTCTGAAGCGCTCCGCCTAATCGCTAGTGAGGCTGCTATTCGCCTCCTGGCTGACGCAGCACTAGGCGGTAGCATCTGGGCGCTCGCGACATTGGGGCGTATCTCGCCCCAACGGGTCAAGCCGGTCACGGATGGCTCAATCCTAGAGGAAAAGTTGGCTCCCATGCTTCTCCTGAGTGAGGGCGCGAACTGGCTTGCGTCGGAGGACAGAGTCCTAGACATTGCATTTCTATCGAAGCAGAACCTATATTGAGTTTTTCTTCAGCACCGCATGGCCTGTGCGAAGTGCAATTTCTATATGCCGGAGGAGTCCACGGAGGCCCCGTGTTGAGAGGCAACGTGCATTTGCTGCGGTTGCTCCCAGAGACATTTCGTTGGATAGGCAGATGATGTCTGGCGTCCGTTGAAGACGGTGTGACGGCCTACGAGAATCTCTTATCGAAGCTGGCAGACTGTGCGCACCCCGGCAGGACCACGCCGCGACAGATTGGCACTGAGCTGGTCCAGCTTGCTTATGTCAAAGGTCGCTACCGCCGAGCTGCGGCTTTGCTCAGATCAGCAGATCAGCGCGCTACGGAACACAGAAAGAAGGAGGCCTCTGCTTTTCTCGCAACAAGTACATTGCGATCCGCGAGGACTCCCACCTCATTATCAGGTTCTGCGTCATCGCCCGTATGAGGCGATTCCCTACTCTCTTCGATGCCATTGACCCAACGTTAGGCTTTTCAATAACTTACAAGACCCCGGTGGCTCCCTAAGTTCTTGTAAGCACATGGCACCCCGAGAACCAGCGTATCGCAAAACGTATCGCGTTTTGGCTTTGTTTCTATGCGATGCCAATTGACATTCGTTGTCATATTTGACAACATGAAAGCGCGGAGAAAATGACCAGGCAAACCCGGCCCATCTCGTGGATCAAGGCTGCCCGCAAGGATTTCGACGGGTTTCCCGCTGAAGCTCAGACGGTCTGTTTAGCAGCCTTGACGATTGCAGCGGAGGGCGGGAAGGCCGACATCGTTAAGCCCCTACAAGGTTTGGGGGCTGGAGTCTTTGAAATAGCACTGCCCCACCGGGGGAATGCGTTTCGCGTTGTTTACGCCGTGCGACTCGGACTTGATTTGTGGGTAATCCATGCCTTCCAGAAGAAAGCGACTCAAGGCATCAAGACGCCCAAACATGAAATCGAGTTGGTCAAGGATCGACTAAAGAAATTGCGGGAGATGCTTGGATGAAAAGCGAACAGATAGAAGTGGTACGCGGCAGCGGCAATGTGTTCCGTGATTTTGGACACGAGCAGGCGGATGTCGAACAGTTCAAGGCTATCCTGGCGGCTGAAATTATCAAGATGCTCGATCGAGAAGAACTAAGCGTGCGCGGTGCCCACACTCGCACAGGCATTGCCGCCGCTGATTTTTCCCGCATTCGCAACGCGGACCTTGGACGATTCACTCTTGACCGTTTAGTGTCGATCATCAATCGGCTTGGATCGCGGATTGAGATCAAAGTGAAAATACGTCGAGTACAAGTTGCGGGAAACGCGACAGCCTAAATCGAGAATATGCCAACCCGCGTATGCAAGTTGCTAAACACGAGCCGGTTTCCTGCGAACTAATCCACCATCTGGGAAAAATGGCTCGCGGAATCGATCAACTCTTATGAACCACCTCGAATGAGTATCCATCGGGATCCAATACATCGGCGGCGTAATAGCCTGGATAGTATTCCAGTCGTGCACGTGGTGATATGTTGTCCGTCGCTCCAGCGGCCATTGCAGCTTGATAAAACTCATCGACTTGAGCGTTGTTTTCGGCATCGAAGCCCCAATGGATCGAGCCAGGATCAGGTTTCCCTTGCTTGAGCCAGAAAAATGCTCTCTCCCCATCACCGATTCCCCACAAATCAGGATGACCACGTTCGCCTTTGTAGGGCAGGAAGAATTGGATATTTAAGGGCTTCAGAGCCGCGTCATAGAACGCCAGCGAGCGTTCTATATTGCTCACAGTTAAGATGATGTGGTTGATCATGTCCTCTCCTTCAGAGCGCGAGGGTTTCAATTGTCTTTTCGCCGTTGGGAACCGCGCTGTTGGAAAGCCCGGGGATATTCATACCTTGCACGCGGACCGTCTGCACGTCATCGATCCCGATGGAGCCCGGGATCACACGTAGATACGGCTCTACGGTATCCCACGACTTCCATGGCCCTTCCGAAAAGACTCCACCAGAGGGCAAGTACCAGGATTGCTTTCTTCCCTTTGGCGAGTCCCTCGACTCCCTTGCCCGCGTAGTTGAAGGTCTTCCCGGCGCGCACAACTTGATCAATCCATGCCTTCAATGAAGAAGGCAGTCCGAAAATTCCACTTAGGAGAGGCTATTACAAACAAGTCAGAGGACAACAGTTCCTCCGAGAGTTCATCTGAAAGACGGAGCGTAGGATCGGCTTCACGTGTATTAGGCCAGATGGTTGAGGGCGAGATCGATTACGTCGAAATTCCGCAATCTCCGGGAGGGATCAACATCAACGAGCTTTCGATTGAAAATAAGCGGGACTTTCTGCTCGGACAAACCTCCGTGAGAACGTAGCGGCACGGTCAGGCCAGAAAGGTCATGTTCTCCGACGGCAGTTCCTAGCACCGTTAGCCGTTCACTGAGGACCAGAAGATCGCCGATTCGATCGGAGGGCAATTCGAATCGCTCGCACGCCTGTGCGCGCGTAAATACTTCCTCGACACCGGCAATGCCGATGAGGAAGTCCATGATCTCGCGCTGCCGCAGATGACCGCTCAGGTACACCGTGGCAGAGGAGCCAAGTGCGCCGTGATGCACGGGATATGGATCGGTGATCGGCAGAATTACCCGAGTGCTCTGCGTGCCAAATTGCGCATCGAGACGGTCCTTCAGATACACGATGTTGGGCCTGCCGATCGCATCGGTCTTAGCGTTCATGCCGTGATCGGCGGTGATTGCCACCACCGCTCCTTCCGTGTGGTACTGCAGTAAGTAGTTGTCCATCATCGTGTAGAAGTCGTTCGCCTGTGGTGTGCCCGGTGCGTGCTTATGTTGCACATAGTCGGTGGTGGACAGGTACATCAGGTCCGGCTGTTCTTCGTGCAGCAGGGAAAGGCCTGCAGCAAAAACAAATTCCGACAGCTCCGCGCTATAGATAGATGGCACTGCCATGCCGACGCGTTCAACAATGTTCTCAATGCCGTGCGTTTCCTGGTTGGCCTGATCGGCCTTCTCGGCCGAAAAGCAGATACCTTGCAATTGATGACCCAGCAGGGCGCGCAACTTGTCCTTTGCGGTGACGGCCGCAACGCGCTGTCCAGCACGGGCCATCTCCGCGAGGATCGTTGGTGCGCGCAAGTACTTCGGATCGTTCATCAGTATTTCCGTGTGGGTTTCCTCGTCGAAGAAGAAATTGCCGCAGATGCCATGCACGGATGGTGGAGCGCCAGTGACGATCGACAGGTTGTTCGGGTTGGTAAATGACGGAACGACGCAGTCGCCGATCAGCACGGTACCAAACTCCACCAACTTCGCAAGAAACGGTGCTTTGCCGGCCTGGATCGCCTGGTTGATGTATTCCTGCTCACAACCGTCGACGCAGATAACGATCGTCGGGGCGGCGGGTGTTCTGTAGGTTCGAGCATTGACGGTGACTTGCTGAGACATGAGAAATTCCTTTCGAGCCTGACCTGATCTCAGTCTAGATAGGAAAATTTACTCACGCAACTGAAGAAAAGTCGCCATATGTGTGATAAAAACTGACACATGAGAGACGAGCTTCCACCCCTTAATGCCTTACGAGCGTTCGAGGTCGCGGCGCGCGCGGGCAGCTATTCGGCTGCGGGACGCGAACTGAATCTGACCCACGGCGCTGTCAGCCGTCACATTGCCATTCTCGAAGACTGGCTCGGACAGCCGCTTTTTGCGCGCGACGGTCATAGTATGGTGGCGACGTCGCACGCACGCGCGTTTGCCCGCGAAATCAGCGCGGCGTTCGATCACATCGCGGACGCGGCTGAGCGATACGGCAAAAACCCGCGCGTCAAGGTCATTCGCGTCAGCGCGATAACGACAGTAGCCATGCGCTGGCTGATTCCCCGGTTGTCTCGCTTTGCCAAGATTTGCCCGGACGTCGACGTGCGCGTGTCCACCGCGATGTCTACGGAGCCGGCGCTGAGAGGAAGTTTCGATCTTGCGATCCGGCGTTTCGTGCCGCGCGGCGGACAGTTTCAGAGCTGGGAGTTAATCCAAGAGCACAACACCGTCATTGCAAGCCCGCAGTTGATCGCGCAGACAGGTGTAACAAGCGTCGAGCAGTTAGCCGCCGAAACCTGGCTCGCTAGTGAAACTCGTCCCGGCGATTGGGAGGCATGGCTGGAGGTTGCCGGTCAACCAACACTTCGATCAAACCGGACACTGAGGTTCGACCATTATTTCGTGGTCCTTCAGGCTGTTGTCGACGGACTTGGCTTCGGTATCGGGCCGTTTCCGACGCTCGAGTCCGATTGTGCGGCCGGGCGACTGCAAAGGCCATTTCCCTCTTTGCTGTCAAAAGGTGCGACCTATTACGCGTTAGTGCCGTTGGACGTAGATAAACCAGTCTATTTCAGAGATTTCATTGACTGGCTGCGATCCGATGACGCGGCCAGGGAAGGTTTTGAAGACATGTGAATTTAGAGACAGTGAGGTACTGTATTCATGTTATCTCTAAGGTTACGTGCTGTCCTTTGCCGGAAGAAAATGCTGGTGAGCTGGCCCGCCACGACCCAGCTCACGGCCCACAGATATTTGGTGTCAAATTGGTGTCAAAAGTCGCCAATTGGGCCGGTTTGTGAAACGTGGCGAAAAGGGCATCCAGATTCTCGCCCCGATGGTCGGACAACGACGCAGGAAAGACACGACAGAGCTGGAGCCGAACATGAATGGGGAGACGAGGCCCGCGCCTGTGTTGATTGGCTCCCCGCTGTGTACGTCTTCGACGTGGCGCAGACCGAGGGCGCGGATCCTCCCGAATTCGAGCACAACATCACCGGCGACGTGGGTGAGCACCACGACCGGCTGACCGCGTTTCTCGATGCGCAAAATGCCGGTATGGCATACCAGCAGGAAGACATTTCCAGCAAGATCGTTGCGCTGCATCAACTCCTGCTGTAGGAGATGATCCTGCTCTGCGGTGAGCGGACGGGGTAGGCTCTGCGGCGTACGCGGAATATCCTCGCGCCGTATCAAGTGAGCGAGTTCGGCAAGCGGGCGTGTCCAAGCCAACTCGTTCAAGATGGCGCGCAGAGCGATGAGGCGTCCGATGCAAATTGCCGTAGCCAGCGGCGGAGTTTGCGCGCGCATGCGCAACATCCATCCGAGGGCGTGCGGATCGCGGCGCAATTGCTCGACCTAGAGCCTGCTATTAGCTTTACGCCTGTAAAACCAATGGAATCAGCGCTACTTTCCCGCAATGACTGCGATTGAGGAGGAAATCGTATGTGCTTCCCACGCCACACTTCGCAAACAGTGCGTTTTACGCGGATTAGAGCATTCGGGCAGCATGTTCGCGTCTCAAAGTTAATAACAAGCTCTATGTTTATAGTTCAGCATAGCCGGGCAGTTCGGCTGCAATGGCGTCGATTGCCATCCGAACGCGCAAGGAAAGATGTGGCGTAACAGGCCAGAGTGCATGCGTTTTGAAGACGAGTCGAGGCACGTTGCCAAGCACCGGAACCAGTAGCCCACTCCGAACCCGGTCTTGGATTAGCCAGCATGGCAGCCATGCGAGGCCGTGACCGGCTTCGGCCGCGTCTGCAATCGCTTCGAGATCATCGAAGCGCAACCGGCTCGAAGGGGTCGCGTCCAGCAGCCCTCCATTTGAGGTTGGAAACTGCCACTTTCGGCATTGCACATCGCGCCCGTAGGTAATGGCTTGATGTGTAGGCAAGTCTTCCAGGGTTTCGGGCCGACCATGTTCGGCTAAGTAGTTTGGAGAGGCGCAAACCGTCATACGTTGGAGACTAACGATACGCGTCATCAGTCCAGTGCCGTCGCCGATCTCACCATTGCGAATGGCAAGATCAAAGCCATTTTCGAGAAGATCAGCGGGGTGGTCGCTGAAAGATATATCTAGTTCAAGCTTGGGGTGTTCCATCGCCAGTTTAGCCAGCAGCGGGGCTACGCAGCGTCGTCCAAATAACACAGGCACCAAGACATGCAAGCGTCCAGCCGCGTCGCGCCTACCAGATTCCAAGGCAGCTTCTCCCGCTCGAATCTCCTCAAGTGCCCTAACGCAACGCTCGTAATAGACCTGCCCGTCCTCGGTGAGTTTTTGGCTGCGTGTCGTGCGATGAAATAGACGGACATTGAGCCTTTTCTCGACCCTTGCCACGGCCTTTGCGACAGCGGAACGGGAGAGATGAAGTCGCTCCGCCGCAGCTGCGAAACTGCCCGTCTCTACTGCCGCAACGAAAACGTCAACGCCTTTTAGATGTTCAAACATCGATTGTGTCCTTCTATGAGCCAATAGCGGGAATTTTTATCGCCACTGGCGCATTGCTTTCAACATTAGACTCTATTTTAGAGGTGCGGGGAAATGACACAGACAATGAGGCGTTGGGAGATGGATGCTCTTGGTCGAGAACGGCTGGAGTTGAGGGAGGTTCCCATCCCGGAGCCGGCTGCAGGTGAAGTGTTGGTACAGGTGGCTGCTGCCTCACTCAACTATCGCGACAAATGGGTTATCGAGAGTGGTAGAAACCTGCCAATCGCCTTTCCATTCACGCCTGCTTCCGATCTTGCGGGAGCGGTTGTAGCGCTCGGCAATGATGTGAGCCGGTTCAATGTCGGCGATCAGGTCATCTCAACCTTCACGCCCGGCTGGATCGACGGTCCGAAGCTCGGCAACGCACGCAATCCGTCCTATCGGACTCTTGGAGGGCATTATCCCGGCGTATTGGCAGACTATGTGGCATTCCCTGATGACTGGTTTGTCCGAGCACCGGCAACATTGACGCCTGCGGAAGCCAGTACTTTGCCCTGTGCAGGGCTTACCGCCTGGTTCGCGCTCATCGAACGCGGGCATCTACACGCTGGCGAAACTGTGCTAGTCGAAGGTACAGGGGGTGTCGCATTGTTTGGCATTCAGATTGCCAACCTGCATGGAGCCGAGGTGATCGTCTCCGGGAGTGCCGAAAAGCTTGTGCGCGCCAAGGAGCTTGGCGCCAACCACTGCATCGACCGTCGAGAAGAGAACTGGGTCGAAGCTGTGTTCAAAGCGACAGGTGACCATGGCGCCGATCACATTCTTGAATTGGTTGGAGGACCGCATCTTGAGAAGGCGGTGCAGACGGCAGCTGTGGGTGGGCGGATTTATCAGATTGGCGCGCTGGAGGGGTTTGATATAGCGGCTCCGTCCATGCCATTGATGCTCAAGGATGTGACTATCCACGGTATTGCTACTGGACACCGTCGTGCTCTTCAAGACCTCGTCCGTGCCGTTGATCATACAGGCATAAAGCCTGTGATTGACACCCGCTATTCACTCGACGATCTGTCTGCGGCTCTTGATCATCTTGGCCGTGGTGCTTTCGGCAAGATCGTCATCGAAATGAAGTAAGGGGCTCATTGCACCATCCGAAAGCTAGGTTACCTTAACGGCGAACCAGCAGTGGCAGCTGGGTGTGCCATCAAGGTTAATCGCTTCTCATAAGTTAATCACTGGGGGCCGCAGGTTGGAGTAACACGCAGTACTGAGGATTATTTGTGAATCAGAAGTTTGAATGGGTGCAACATGCGCCAACTCAACCTATCGATGGAAGGGCTTATCGCGGTTGTAACTGTCGCCCAAGAAGGAAATCTTGAGCGAGCCGGAAAGGTCTTGGGTTTGGGCAGGTCTGCAGTCGGCAAGCATGTTGGGATCGTAGAAGCAGAGGTCGGCGCACCGCTTTTTGATCGCCATAGTGGCAGATGGGTGTTGAATGAGGAAGGCAGGCTCTTTGCGCCGAAAGCGTCCCAGTCCATTTTGTATGCACGCATGGGCCTGGACCTTGTGCAGTCCCACGTAAAGCTACAGACTAATCGTCTCTTTGTTGGCTATTCCACATTCCTACATCCACGTCTTATCGACGTGATCAAACACATCCGGCTTGAACAGCGGAACGATGTACTAGTCGAATACGAGAGCTGGCTCACCGGTGGCGTACTGAACGGAGTGTTGCAGGGAGAATTCCATGTCGGATTTGGATTTCTCCCGGTCAAAGAGCCGGAGCTATTGGTGTATGAGGTATTTGAGGAGCCACTGGTCGTTTGTCTGCCCAGTAACCACCCGCTTTCAGTGAAACATGCCATCCGCCCGGAAGAGTTGGAAGGACTGCCGATGATCGCCGTTGGTCGTCGTGCGATCTCGTTGATGTGCGGTGAAATGGAGGACTACTTCCGGTCTCTCGGGATTGAATTGAATTTTGTGGAGGAATGTTTTTCGTCGAACGAAGCGCTCTCTTCAGTGGCACAAGGAAATAATCTCTGCCTCTTGCCAGAGTCGCAGGCGCGTTCGAGTGCTGGGGTCGTGGTGCGGCCATTGTCGGATCGATTATTTACCCACAAGTGCGGCGTCTTTGTCCGACAGGACCATGACGACGCCACCGTGGAAAACTTTCTGAATATCGTCCGTCAACGGACGGATGCGCTTCGCAATCGCAGACGTTAGCTCGATCACCAGCGTCAAGAAGCTATACGCGTATCGAGTACTTGCCCAATCCGGCGCACGGCTCGCGACCTTGCCAAGCCAGAAAAGGCCATTACCCCTATTCGTTCCAGCTCAAGCGGGGGCGGGAGCATCGAACTCATCGCACTCGATCTCGCCTCGCTTGAGAGCGTGCATACCTGTGCAGATGAGCTGATCGCCGACGGCCGGTTGTTTGATGTCGTCATCAACAATGCCGGCGTCGCGCACCCGCCGTTCGCCGAATAGTGGATGGTTTCGAAACGCAGTTCGGAACCAGTTATCTCGGGCATTTCGTCCTAACGATCCATATTGCCCACCTGATTGCGCCCGGGGTCGGCTGGTGGTGGTGGCATCGGCCGCACACCGCTTCTCCGACATCGATCTGGACGACTTGAACTACGAGCATACCCCCTACGCCCCGTTTATCTCCTATGGTCGCTCGAAGACCGCAACCATTCTGTTCGCGGTCGAATTCGATCGGCGACGCCACGAGGCGAGAGGCGTCCGTGCAACAGCGGTGCATCCCGGTGTCATCAAGACCGAGCTTTCGCATCATATCGACGGCAGGACGATGGACGAGATGTTCGATCGCTTGAACGCAGACAGGGCGACCGCAGGTGAGGCTCCGTTCCAGTACAAAACCACCCCTGAAGGTGCGGCGACCCAGGTCTGGACAAGGTTCGTCGCGAGCGCTGATGAGGTAGGCGGTCGCTGCTGCGAGAATTGTCACGTCGCCGAGGTCGTCGTAGGACCTGTCGATGCTGCTGGTGAAGGCCTCTACGCCTATGCCGTCAACCTTGAACGTGCGAAGGCGCTTTGGGTCAAGAGCGAGGATTTAGTCGGAGAAGCGTAGATTGCGTCGGGATGGCTTGGATTGATCTGCGGACGTGCCACATCTTGAGCTGTCCCCGACTTGGTCTGCCGGCGCTCGTGCCGGTGTCGAAGTGCACCGGCTATCAACCGTTTTACCGGCAGTCGGTGGGTACCAGCAGAAGTTTGCCGAAAGCTTGGCCTGTTTCCAGGCGCCTGTGTGCCTCCGCCGCCTGGCTGAGTGGAAGCTCAGAGTCCAACACGGCAGAGAGTTGGCCCTTGCGGAAGCTGTCGAACACGTTGGCAGCGAGCTGTTTCAAAGCGTCGGAACGAAAGGAGTTCAGGCTTAGCGCGAAGAGGGACGGCGACTTATGAAAACTGGTAAGTAAGCCCGTTCCGTAATCTGAGGAGGGAGGCCCACCAACCCCGCCGCACATCACGTACCGCCCATTGTTTCGCAACTTGGAAAGGTAGCTTAGCGTTTCGGGTCCCAGGATTGTATCGAAGATCACGTCGAAGTAGTCGGCTGGCAGTTCGGGATCGACATTGCGGTCCCAAAGCGCGGAAGCCCCTAGTTCGGAAAGCCGGCGTCCTCTTTCCCGAGAGGACGTCGTCGCCGTAACGGAGGACGTGACACATGCCGAGAGCTGGGTAAGCATTATGCCAATTCCACCACCCGCGCCGCGTACCAGGATCCGTTCCTCCGCGCTTGGCTGGGCGCGCTCTAGGGCCGCTGCGGCGACAAGGGCGTTCATTCCCAGAGCCATGGCTTCTTGCGAGGACACTTCAGCGGGTAGAGGGATAAGATCTTCCACCTTCATCGCGATCCGTTCAGCGTAACCGCCACCCTCCATGGGAAGTGCGAGCACCCTGCGCCCCAACCATTCGGACGCCGTCCCGGGGCCGAGCTGGCACACCTCGCCTGCGATCTCCAGGCCGGGGATGAAACCCGGCGTCTGAAAGCGATAACGGCCTTCGCGGGCCATTATGTCGACCTGCCCAACACCCGCCGCTTCAATGCGGATCAGAGCTTCGCCACATTGTAAGCGAGGTTCATCCACGTCCATGTAAAGCAGCTTGTCTGCCCCTCCGAACGCTGAGATAGTTACCGCCTTCATCTTGCTCATATCAACATCATAATCATAAAAAAGTTGCAATGCTCTCCTCAAATCGCGGACATTACCTTGGACGCTCAGGGGTTGCACGCAGATGCAGAAGAGCGTGATAGCTGCGCTTCCTCCTGAGGATGAGTTCGCGAGGCTGAGTGATGGGCCATTTGGGAAAATCGTGGTGAGGATAGGCAAAGAATGAAAGATCTCAAACGCGGCAAGTCTCGAATATGTGCGACTGAGGGGCTGCGCCGCAGTCAGGGCCGCCCACGAGGGTATAGCGTGCCACGTTGTGCAGTGGTTCTCAATCCGAGGTCGCGAATCACGCAACCTATTACGGCCGGGGGGAGTCGCGGGTATCCACCCACAAGAGCGGCGTTTTTGTCCGACAGGACCATGACGATGTCACCGTGGAAGACTTTCTCAACTTGGTACGCCAGCGGACAGATGTGCTTCGCAATCGCAGGCGTTAGTTCGATTGCCAGCGTCAAGATGCTATACGCGCGTATCGAGTACCTGCCCAATACGGCGCTTCCCCTGTTCCCGATGAATGTACACGACCAAATCAATGCCGCGCCGAACATCCGCCGTGATGGCCTCCAGGGTCATGCCGTTGCTCCCCCGCATGACCAAAGTAGCTAGGCGATAAACGGCCTCCTCGGCGGTGCTGGCATGGATGGTGGCCAGCGTTCCGCGATGTCCCGTATTCATTGCGTCCAAGAGCGTCCGCGCTTCCGGTCCGCGCACCTCGCCCACGATAATGCGGTCTGGCCGATGGCGGAGGGCTGCTTTGAGCAGATCATCGAACGTGACCTGGCTGCGGTGCGTATCGGTCTGAGACTCGGCGGAGACAAGGTGCGGTTTGCGGATATGCAGCTCCGCAGTGTCCTCAATAATGAGGATGCGGTCGTCAGAAGGGATAGATTCCGCCAACACATTTAAGAGAGTGGTCTTGCCGCTGCCTGTGCCGCCTGCAATCAGGATGTTCCGCCCGTCACGCACCGCCTGGCTGAGAGTGACCGCTTGTGCATCGGTCAGCATCTCCCTCTGGATAAGATCGGCCAGAGCGAAGTTCCGCGAGGTGAACCGCCGAATGGTCATCAGTGGCCGGGGATTGACCACGGGGGGAATCATGGCAGCCATGCGGCTGCCATCAGGCAGGCGCAGATTCAGGATGGGCGAGTCGGCATCGAGTTTCTTGCCGAAGCGATTAGCGATCACTTCAAGGCCGGTCTGGAGAGCGCCATCATCAAAGCGTATGCCCGGCAATAATTGAATCTGCTCATTCTCCTCAATCCATACCGACGAGTCGGGGTTCACCATGATCTCAGAGACGGTATCTGATTCAAGCAGATGCTTGATGGGTTTCAGGAATGGAATGATGACCTCAAAACTCATGCGCGAATCCTTTCCGGATCGAACTCGATCCGTTCTTGGTCAAACCAAGTCATGGTGACAGGCAGGAAATCCAACTTCAAATAGCAGTAGGTAGGAGGCAACGGACTGATACCATTGAAGGCGACGACAATGGCCTGGGCATTCTTCAGTTCAAAAAATACGTTCTCGTCGAATAGCGGCTCCTTGTGTTTCTGGTACTGCTTGGACGCCGAGACGGAACCTTTGCTGGACGAAGTGCGGCCACTGAGCCACCCGACGTTGGCATTGCTGCTGGACTCGGAGACGGTGTAGCTGACCTTTGTCTTGTCTGCCTTGCCGCACAATTCAACCCCATACCGTGCCGTGTCCGGGTCTGAAGTGGAAAGAAAGACCTTCGTGCGAAACGCCTGAAGCAAGGTCTTCACGCCTTCATTGGGCAGGGCATCCTTCAGGCTGGAGATGCTCTGGGTGGCGACCAGTGGAATACACTTCGGCTGCCTGGACAAGGACAAAAACCTCTCATCGCCGGTCGGGCTGTCACCGCCCACGGTGGCGAAGTTCTGGTACTCGTCGCAGATGAAGACGGTGGGCCGGAAGTACCGTTGTGTTCCGTCTTCCATCTGCGGAATACGCAATAGCACGGCCCGCTGGTAATCGACCTTCATCATGGTGCCGATGATCTTGGCAAGTGCCGGGTTTAATGCCGTTGGGAAGTTCAAGCCCACGACCTTGCCCGACTCGATCAATTCCTCGAACGGTGGCAATACCCTGGCGTGTGGGTCTGCGGATGACGGCTTGCCCTCGTACAGTTCCTTCGGCGGGCAGAAGACCTTGCGAACCTTGGCATCGGTCTCGAACAGCGAAAGAAAGATGGCAACGCCCTGGACAATCGAAGTCTTGGTCTCGGAACGAAAGAACTTCCAATGCTCCCAGTACCAGTAGTGGACGCTCTCCCAACTGCCGCGTATCTCAGGATCGCCGGCCTTGCGACTATATAAGGATGCGGTGATCGCGGTTCGCCGGACCAAAACCGTTTCCAGTTCTTCGGTCCAGCGGGCAACGTACTGGCCCAGTTTTTCACTCCATGCAAACTGGAACGGCGCGAGTGCCGATTCATACTTCAGATACTCCGCCTTTCCAACACCTACAAATGAGACCGGCGTATAACGGCGGCCCGTTTCAATCAGCATCCGTTCCAACGTCCCGGAGCTGATGACGGTGCGAAAGATGTCGAGCATGGTCACGTACCCGTCGCGGACGCGATGCAGCATGATGATGTACCGGACGAGGTCGGTGTAGGACTGCTGCCAGAACGGCTCTTTGCCTTTGCCCCAGATGGCAACGATGACAGAGGCGATGTTGAACGCCTGCGCGTAGGCGTCGGCATCGCTGTTGAGCGGGTTATAGCGAATGTCGCCATCGAGCGAGACATCGACGTAATCCTGTCCCCGTCCGCAACCTTCCAGTATCCTCTGCACTTGACGGCACAGGTCGCCTTTCACCTCCAGCACTATGCCTGACAGCCTGCGCAGTGGATCGCCGGCGCGATAAGCGAAGAGTTGCCGCATCGCTGGCAGGATAACGGCCTTGGTTTTACCAGAGCCGATGGCCCCGACGACGCAGATACCTGTATAGAGACCACGCTCCGGTATCGACAACCAGCGCGGGACTGGAGATGGTTTCGGTTTCAACTGGTGGTGAAGCTCCCCGATAATCAGTTCCAATTCGTTCCGCAGCAGTGGATCGGGATACGGCGGCAACGGTCCCGAGACTTCATTCGGTTTCGGCGCGTAGAAGTGGACATACGCAAGTGAGAACAGGATGGAGAAGACAAGGAACGGCGTACTGTAGAGAAACAGGCTGTAGCTCCATACAAGCCCATGAAAGATCGCGGGCCGCTCCAACGCCAGCAGGCGCAGCAGCGGGTCGGCATCATGGACCGGATAGAGACTCTGAAGGACGATGCCGCAAGCCGCACTCAAACCGAGCGAGAGCAGGAACCGGTACTCGATCAGCGGACGCGACAGGTTTTGAAGATGCGAAGCGAGGCGCATACTTGGGAATCCTCAGTTACAAGTGGTTTGCTGAAGCTGGATCGGATTTCGCCGGTACATCCGACATGACCTTGCCTGCTCCCTGTGCTGGCTTTGTGTTGACCGGGGAGCGAGCCGGGCCTGCTGCAAGCCCTGCTTTGTACTTCAGGAAGTCCTCATTCTGAGCAAGAGCGAACCGCAACAACTCGTTGACGATGTACTTGCGGTCGTTGTTCGACCACTGGCACATCAGGTCGATGTCGGACGAAATGCCGTCCTCGATATTGGTTTTGAGCAGGACAAGGTTGATCTTGCTTGCGCCATGTTCTATCTTCAGTTTGCTCATCTGTGGTTTCCTTTCTGGCCGCAATCACGGCCCGCTTGCGATTCAGAATTGGTACTTGATATGGGCCAGAC
>Ga0224528_1000749_pt1 | contig 24060 bp, 21 predicted proteins | sample CBST25metaG_2_FD_179888 | JGI IMG/M metagenome (GOLD analysis project Ga0224528, IMG submission 179888) | Peat soil microbial communities from Stordalen Mire, Sweden - C.B.S.T25 | ecosystem: Environmental > Terrestrial > Soil > Wetlands > Peat | place: Sweden: Norrbotten County, Stordalen Mire...
GGTAAGGAGCAAGCTGTGCAAAGCGTTACGCAATTGCTTCGCAATTTCTCCACACTTTGCGGCTCGCCAGGGGGTTTCCCCTGGACCCCAACCATTCCGCTTACCTCACTTCGTTCGGGCGCTCCCATGGCCAAAACCAAAATCGATCCCGCCACCAAACTGGTTCCCGGGCCTCTGGTCCGATTCACTCAAGCGGAGCTTGAGGAGCTACGGGAGGCGGCAAGCCATCACGGTATGAGCCTGAGCGCCTTCATTCGTAGTTTGGCTTTGAGCGCCAAATTGCCCAGGCAACCGCTCCCGAAAGTTGACAAGGATACTTACGCTGAGCTTGGCAAAGTCGGCTCAAATCTTAATCAGCTTGCCAAACAATTGAATCAGGCACATGGGGTATATCCGAACCAAAACGATCTTGTCGAAGGCGTGAAATGGTGCGTAAGCTGGATCAAGAAAATACGCATGGAGCTTTGGAAATGATAGGAAAAGTTTCCGGCGGAAAGGGCGCCAGAGGCGCACTGAATTACGTCACGATGAAGGACGGGGCGGAACGTGTCGGCGGAAATATGGCCGGAACCAATGCGCGAGAGCTGAGCAAGGAGTTTGCTGTTACCCGAGACATGAAGCCGAATGCTGCAAATCCAGTGAAACATTTTTCATTGAGTCTTGCGCCAGGAGAACGGTTTTCATCCGAGCAATGGGAGAAGGCATCCAGCCAATTTATGGAAAAAATGGGTTATGCGAATTGTCAATATGTCGCATATTGCCATGTCGATACTGACAACGACCATATTCACATTGTGGCTTCAAGAATCGATCTAGACGGTAAACTTGTTCGTGATTCATACGACAAGCAGGCCACGCATGAGGCTTGTAGATATCTTGAGCAGGAGCATGGAATTCAGGTTGTTGCGAGTCCAAGGGACAAAGTACATGATCGGGAATTCACCCAAGGAGAGACGCGAACATTTGCGAGAACATCACGCGAGAGCGACAAGATTCTATTGCAGCGAGAACTGAAAAGCTCGCTTGATGGGAGCAAGACGCTTGATGAATTTAGATCTAAAATGTCAGAGAAAGGCATACAGACAGAAATAATCTACCGCCGAGAAAAGCCGGTAGATATCTTCTATTCCGTCAACGAGTTTGGGTCCAAAGGTAGCAGGCTTGGAACAAGTTATAACGTCCAAGGCTTAGAAAACGCTGGGCTAAGCATCGATTATGCGGCCCTGAAAGGAGCGAAAGATAGAGGCCCATGGGATCGAGTGGCCGATGCAAAGGCCCAAATAGCCAGCGTCAAAGAGAAGATGAACGCTCAGAGGGCACAAATTGAAACGATCAAGGCGAACATTGATCAAAGACGTTCAGAGTTTAATCTTGCGGTAGGACAGGATGAACGGTTTCCAGTTCAAAGAAAGATTGACAATTTCCGCGCCGAATTGGCCGAGGTTCGGCAAAAACAAGCCGACCTTCGGAAGGAATTGGGGATGGCCGGTCATGAAATGGGCAAGGCCATTGAGGAAGCCACCGGCAAAACGGTGGAACCAGGGCTTGTTCAGGCCAGGGAACAGGCAGCTAAAAAGGTTGAGGCCCTGGCTCAACAGCTTGACCGCCTTCGGGCCGGGCATGACCAGACCGGGAGACTGAATCAATCCGAAATTCGAGCCCTTGACCGCAGGATCGATAAAGCAAACGAGCGCATGGAAGGGCTTAGGTTTTCTCGTTATGGGTTCAAAAAACGCGAGGAGATCAAGGAAAGTTGCAAGAACCTAATCCACGGGTTGCAGCAGCATAAGCTGGAACTCATCCGGCAGGATGGACAAGGGCAAGCCTGGTACTACAGCGAAAGACTGTCTATTCAGGAGGGCAAGTACCGCGCCGAGCTGGCTTCCGTGAATGCCCGATTTGCCGCCACTGACCAGGTGGGAACCGAGAGGCATCTTGGGGAACTGCGGAAGGTCGATGAGCGGTTCGCCTATTCGGTGCAGGCGGACGCATCGAGGGTGGAAGACGCCTATCAGCGGCACCTTGAAGCCGCCCGCGAGGCGCGAAACGGCCTCATTGAGACCCCCCTGGATGACATGAAACGGGCGGTGGCTGAACTCAAGGAAGGCTCCAGGGAGGCCCTGGGGAGGATTGCCGAGCAGGTGAAGCAGGTTTCCGGTGAAGCCATGAAGGGCATTGCTCAGGGCCTCCAGGAGCAGGCGAGACACGCGGTCGATTTGGCGAGGATCAGCAAGGATGCCCTCACGCAAAGGAGCCCGGAAAACTGGCAACGCCTGGTTGAGAAAGTGCGCGAAATGGCGCAGAGCTTCCGGGAACGAGTGCAAACCACGGTTGAAGGGGTCCACCAGATCCGCGAGGCCCAGCGGGAGGCCGGGAAATTCGGTGATGAGCGGACCTTGGCCGAGGGAATGCGCGAGCGATGGGAGAAGGTGGCCGAGTCCGTACAGGCCGAGCGGGAGCCCGTGGCGATCCGGGCCAAGGCCACGGAGCCGCCCGCGGAACTCAAGGCCAAGGCCGCGGAACAGCCCGTTGCACTCAAAGCCACGGCAGACAAGGCCCAGGAGGCTTTGAGGGACATCCGGAAGCTTCCCGAAATGAGCCAGGCGGAGGCCGAACAGCTCAAGCCGATCTTGGACCAGGCGGCCAGGTCATCCAAGACCTTCGAGGAGTATCGGGCCAAGCTGGATGCCAAGGATATTCATATCAAGGTGAATCAGGGGGGCAACGGCCTTACCTATGTCCGCGACGGGGAGCGGGTGAAGGCATCGACCATTGGAATGGGAATCAAGGACCTAAAAGCCAGGGAGGTGAATTGTGAATCAACTATTCAGCCTAGACGAGATGCCCGAATCGATGCCCCAGGGGGAGAACCCCGAAGCGCACCCGATGGAGGCAGAAACCTTGCACCGCGAGGAGGAGGCCGAGGAGCTGTTGCAGCCAGTGAACGTCAACAGTCAGGAAGCGTCCAGGATCGTGGCCTATCTCCAGAGGCAGTCGGACCTGATCGTGAGGTCACAGGACGAGTTCGTGAAGGAGCTGGAGGCCAGGGACAGGGAGATCAAAGACGCAATCTTGAACATGCAGGCACAGAACGAGGAAGCGGCGAAGCAGCTAAGCGAACTGCTGAGCAAGGCCGGCCTGAGCCTCAGAACCATGGACACCAGCGCCAGCTCGACCATTCAGAAGCTCAGCCAGGCCACGGACAACACCGGGAAGCTGGGGCAGGCGCTCCTGGGATACGCCAAGACGATGCACGAAACCATGCAGGCGCAGGTGAAAGAGAGCGCGCAACAGGCCGCGACCGAGATTTGGGCGGATCTTCGGCCAAGGTTCGAGAAAGCCATCAGGTGGATGTGGATCGCCCTGGGGGTGTTCGTGGTAATCGCCTTGGCAATCCTCATTTGGATGGCCCCGGTTCAACCGCAGAACGATCTGGAGTCAGGGAGCCGAGGGCAGCAGACAGCACCCGCGCTCCACAAGCCAGGGCATCCCTGAAGCCCGAGAACGAGGCCCAGCGGCGCTTGGCCGAGCTAAAGCAAAGGCCCGTGGACAGGCCCCAATCCGAAGCGACCATGCGCCTTGAGGCCCGCCAGCAGGACCGCCGCATTTCTGACCTTGACCAGCAGTTGAAGGGCCTGGAGCAGCAAAAGGCCGCTGTGGTGCAACAAGGGCTCCCTCAGGACCAGGCGCGGGCCTCCGTCCAGGGGATAGACCGGCAGATTGACCAGGTGAAACAGCAGCTCGGGGCCGAGCTGAAAGCGATGGAGCCAAGGTTGCAGGCCGCGAACCAGGCCATGGAAAAGGCTTCCCAGGAATTGAAGCTGCCGCAGCCCCCCAAGCTGAGCGTGGAGGGGATCAAGCCCGAGCAAGCCCGCGCCGCTTCCGAATACATTAAAGCCTCTAGCGTGGCCCAGCAGGCGCTCAGTTCGGCCATGTCCGGGGGAGGGAACCAAGAGGTTCAGAAGGCCGTTGCCGCCGCGAAGATCGCCATAGAAGCGGCCATGGCAATTTCAAATCCGGTGAGCCTGGCCAAGACAGCGGTACAGGCCGCAAAGCATGTGATTTCAATGGAGCGATGACGTGTCCAACCGACCCTTTCCCCTGCAACGGATCTACGAGCATCCAGAGGAAATAGCCCCGAAGGCATGGGGCCGCTGGTCGTTGGGCTCCATGAGCCAGAGCAACAAGCGAATCCTGATCCTGTTGGGGGTGGCGGTTCTGGTGTTCGCCGGTTCCATTTCCCTGAACCTGAACACGCACCGGGTGTACAAGGCCCGGGGCGGGGATGCCGGGGTCGAAGCCCAGGTGCAGAAAAAAATCGATCAGTGCTTCAGCGACAACCCGCCGCCCGACCCGAACGCCAACGCCCTTCGGGGCTCGTTGGCGGCCAAGTTCGGGAATAACCTGGATTTCAAAACCCAGATGAAGCAATTGCACCTGACCCGCGCTCAGGTGTTGCAGGCGCACCGTTCGGACATCGACATATGGCGCAACGAAATCACGAAGAACCAGATGGACACCAGCAGCGACGGCGGGGGAGGAATGGATCTCGGCCAGTACATACCGACCTTGTTCCTGTTCGGGATACCGCTGCTGATTTGGTATTTCATCCGCTCCAGACGCCAGGAGAAGGAAGCCAAGGCGTGGAAGCGCGGCGGCAAGGGAGCCCACGGCAGCGCCAGGTGGGCTCGCCGGGATGAGATCATCACGGCGCCGGAACCCCGATGGGTGATCCCCCTTTGGTGCGCGAATGACGGAACGGCGCGGCCATGGGAGATGCGAGAGACCAGGGGCTTTTGGGCCATGGCGGGCCTAGCCGCCCTTGCCCCACCGGAAGGGGACGCCGTTTGCACCCACTTTCTGCTGCTGGGCGCTTCCGGATCCGGCAAAGGTGCTTCGATCTTCTCCCATGTGATGTGTAGCAGCCGCGTACCTTCGATCTATCAGGACGTAAAGGGGGAATGCCCGAACATCGACCATCCCAGGTGGAAGAACGCAATCCGCTGGGGGCGGGCCGCTCATGAGGGCTGGCCCTCCATGCGCTGGAACCCGTTCCAAGAGGTGTTCGATGATCCCGAGATCGAAAGCGCGGCCATGACCCTTGCCTCACTCCTCATCCCGGACGGCAGCTCAGGGGATTCCTGGGTTGCCAAACTTGCCCGCCCAATCCTGGCCAAGCTTATTATTTCCAAGAAATGGCAAACACCTGGTGAATTTGCCGATGAGGTCATGAACAAGTCCCTTCAAGAAATCCTTCAGATGGGCGACACCCCGGGCGGTTTGATGGCCCTGCTCGGCGGTAAGAATGTCCCGGAATATATCAGCGCCGAGTTTCTGACCAATATGAACGCATTCCGGATTGGGTGGGGGCGGGAGGTCACAAGCGGCCATGACTTCACTCTTGACCAGCTGATCGACAACGGCGGTTATGTTCTCAGCGCGGAGGCGGATGAAACCCTGAGACTCCCCATCCGGATGCTATGGGCTATGCTCTTGCGCCGTTTGATGCGGAGCGTCAGGCCGAGGCCCTTGAACATCCTGCTTGACGAGGCCGTAGCAGCCGGGAAGATCCCGGACGTGCTCAATGCGCTTGTGACCCTGAGAAATCGGAAGGTTTCAATCTGGATGGGCTTCCAGAGCGTTGAAGCCATTGAAGAGGTCTACGAGAAGAAGGCCAAGGCCCTTGCGGATGCCTTCGGCAACCGCATTTACCTGCTGCGCAACATCAGCCCCAGGGACGCCAAGCAGCTATCCGAGAACATGCGGAGCTGGTCCAAGGAGCGCGGCGGCCACGTCGGTCTCAGCATCGGCTCTTCCGGCCCGTCCCTGTCCCTCACCAGCGGAACCGATGACATCACCGCGCTCCCCCTGCTCAGCGCGGAGGACATCGAGACGCGGGGCCACCGGAATGAATACTGGGCCGTGGTTTCCGGCCACAGCATCAGCAAGAGCGGCTATCCCATCCTAGTCCAGACAGTGGCCGGGGATGAGTTGACCAGGCGTCCAGAGCCGGGTGAAGCCGTGGCCCCCCACCTGAACGGAGGCATTGACCCCCACGGGAAGCCCTTCCAGCCAGGCCCCGGCATGGTCACATGCGGCCATTGCAAGCGCCCGAACCACATTTGGAACGGCGTTTGTGATGGGTGCGGAGCCCCCTTAGAGGTTCCCGTATAGGAACGCCAGCGAGCCGCCCAGGAGGCCGTCAGGGCCACGTGGGCGGCCCCTCCCGGGTGAGGCCCAGGCCACCCGGCGCGGCGGATCGCTCCAGGAGGCCTTGGTGGCCGCTGAGGTTGGGGTACCTAACCATGTTTTCTGTCTCATTGCTCCACATACCCCAAAGTCGCATCGCGGTTTTGGCCTGGCACAGGCCAGAATGGACTTGATCCAAGGTTCACCTTTCAACGGAAACTGAGTGGCGAATTGGGAGTGACCGATGTACATCAGCAAAATCGAATTGAAAAACATCCGGGGGTTTTCTTCTCTTGCTTTCGATCTCCAACGAGATCCCGGGCAATACGCCGGGTGGACTGTATTCACTGGCGACAATGGGTCTGGGAAAAGCACATTGCTGAAAGCAATTGCCGTAGGGCTTGTTGGGCGTGACACTGCTAGGTCACTTCAGCCAAGCTTCCGAGGCTGGATCCGGGATGGAGTCAAAGGTGAGGAGTCCTCGATCCAGGTGGAGATTGTTCGAGTTAAAAGTGATGACGAGTTGGCCGAATCCGGAGCAAGACCAACAAAGGAATTCCCTGCAAAAATAATTTTAATAAATGGTCCAAAAGAGCCAAGTCTTCAATCTGCCATACCCTCCAAAAAAGCAAAAAACTATTCCACTCCTGATAGGACAATTTGGTCCACGGCTGCCCATGGTTGGTTTAACTGTGGCTACGGCCCGTTCCGCAGAGTCTTCGGTGCATCGCCCGAAGCGGCTCGCCAGATGGTGGCTCCCAGCACCGAGCGGTTTGTCACGATGTTTGAAGAAGCAGCCAGTCTGGCCGAAGTGGATCAATGGCTTCGCAATCTCAAGCATAAGGAACTTGAAAATCGTTCTCCCGAAAAAGAGCAGTTAGCACTTTTACTTGAATTCCTTCGAGACGACCTTTTGCCCAACCAGATCACTGTCGACAAAGTGGACTCAGATGGACTTTGGTTGAAGGATCGGAATGACGTCTGCCTTTCTTGGGGGGAGATGAGTGACGGTTATAGATCAGCTCTTGCATTACTTGGAGATATCCTTCGTCATGTGATTAATGCCTATGGGATTAGTGGCCTCACAGAAGTTGGTTCAGACAACAAAATACGAATTGTTCGAAGTGGGGTTGTCCTCATTGATGAAATAGATGCCCACCTTCACCCAGAGTGGCAGCGCACAATTGGGTTTTGGCTGAAGGATCATTTCCCTAATATTCAATTTATAGTAACCACTCACAGCCCATTGGTCTGTCAAGCTGCTGATAAGAATGGTTTGTTTGTGCTGCCCGAGCCTGGATCTGCAGAAAAGCCTAGACCACTGACGGAGGAGGAACGAATTACAATCATCGCCTCTCGTCCTGACACTATCCTTCGCGGCCCAGCGTTCGGGATGGAAAACACGCGTTCTCCTCTTGCGGTTGAATCTCGGGCCGCCTACGCAAAATTAAACGCCAAAAAACGATCTGGGAAAGAACTTACTCGTGAGGAGCAAGGCCAAGCCATCCAGCTTCGACTTTTCGCGGAAGACGAAGAGGGGGTGTAAACGATGCGCAGGGTGAGGCGGGTTGCTTTAACTGGGGAAACCCTTTCTGGGCTGCGCAAGAAACAGGCCGACGCAGATAAAAAAAAAGGAAATGGGCCATTTGATGCATTGGCCCACTGGAAAACTAGAAGAAGGACATTGCCCGTAAAAGCAGCTGAAGAGGCATTGAAGCAAATGGCTGGCGGACGGGAGCGATGCATGTACTGTCTTGATTCACATGGAACCGATATCGAGCACTTCTGGCCAAAATCCCCATATCCCGAAAAAATGTACTATTGGCCGAACATGTTACTTTGTTGCACAGATTGTGGAAGGATCAAGGGAGACCGGTTTCCAATTGATCAATCAAAAAAACCTCTGCTGGTCGACCCAACCGCCGAAAATCCCTGGGATTTCATTGATTTCGATCCTGACACAGGCAACTTGACGGCCCGTTTTGATCTTTTGGCAGATGCCTACAGCCTAAAAGGCGCAGAGACAGTACGGGTTCTTGAACTGGACCGCAGGGAAGCTTTGGCCGCAGGTTATCGAAAAACTTATAAGCGCTTGAAGGCAATCATTGAAAGGCATATTTTAGAAGAGAGTTTCGATAGCCTTCCAAATGAATTAATTGAGGAAGATGACCACGGGTTACTTTGGTGGGGGTTCAAAGCCGCCGGGCAAAACGAAGCCCCATTCAAAACCTTACGGGATAGCCACCCGACCGCATGGCTGATGTGCCTTGCGGCAATAGACTAAATGCAGTTAACAATTTTTATTATGATGTTTTAATTTATGCTGCTAACCAATTTCTAGATCGACTATAGGTTTTGGCAAGGAGGGGCACTGCCAACAATCGTGAAACCAGCCGCCATTACTCAAAATGATACCAAATTACATGTATCCTCAACCTACCCGTTACTGCCAATCCCCTAAACACCTGTTGTCACTTCAAGCGAGTTGCTCCCATGCCCGAACCCCAGGACTTCGCCCTGCAACCATTCGCGGATCGCACAAAGGCGCCTGCGACGCCGCCCTTGCTGGAGGAGGATCCAGGGCTCAACGAGACCTATCCATCGGTGGGCGCACCCCCCCCGGTCACCGACGCCGAAAGCGGGCGGCGCAAGAAGCGCAACACTGCGCGATTAGTGTGGGACAGCAAGCCGAAGAAAGCACCGAACCCGAAAGCCCTGGGGTTCCAGATCGCCGAGGTAGTGGTGCCCAACCCCGCGCAGGCCGGTCCGCGCCTGCCCTTCGACCCCGGGACCCAGGAGGTGGACACCACCGCCTGCAATCGGCTGGTCTGGGGCGACAACCTGCTAGTGATGCAGGCCCTGCTGGCCCAGGGTTACGAAGGTAAAATAAACCTTATCTACATCGACCCGCCCTTCGACTCCAAGGCTGATTACAGCCACAGCGTCCAACTCACGCCGGACGGGTCGGGGCAGGGCGGCGAAGTAACCGCCGAGATGAGCGCGCTGGAACGACTGGCCTACCGGGATACCTGGGAGGACGGGACGGATAGCTATCTGGACATGCTATATCCGAGATTGCAGCTAATGCACAGATTGCTGGCTGAGGACGGGAGCCTGTACGTGCATGTCGGGTGGCAAGTGAACGCTTTGGTGCGGCTAATCCTTAATGACATATTCGGAATGGGTAGATTTTTAAACGAAATATCATGGAAGAGGTCAACAGCACACAATGATGCGAAACGTTTCGGGGTCATCCACGACAGCATCCTTGTTTACTCAAAAGGCTCAGACTGGATCTTTAATCCGACATATTCCGAATACGATGATTCCTATGTCCAGGAGCGGTTTCGCTCCATTGAGGAAGGTACAGGCCGTCGATATTGGCTGAACACGATGACCGCCGCGGGTGGTGGGCCGGCTCGACTTTTTAATGGCAAACTACGTGAGCCTCCTGCAGGAACGCACTGGAGATATTCGCAAGATAAAATTGATCTATTTGTTAAGGATGGACGCATCACGTTCACATCCTCAGGAATGCCATATGTAAAACAATATTTGGATGAAAGCCTTGGGCGGCCAGCTCAATCGATTTGGGATGACCTTGTACCTTCAAAATCCGGAGCTGAGCTCGTCAACTACGACACTCAGAAACCAGAGGGCTTGCTAGAGCGAGTTATTAGGTCGTCCTCGGACCCCAACGATCTTATCGCCGATTTCTTCTGCGGTTCCGGCACGACGGCCGCCGTGGCGGAAAAGCTGGGCCGCCGCTGGATCACTTCGGATCTTGGCAAGGCTTCAATTCAGGTTTCCCGCAACCGCTTCGTAAAGATGGGCGAGGCAGGTACCGGCGGCCTCGCCTTCGCGCGGCCCGATGGCGCCACTCGCTGCTCTCCCTTTGTGGTGGAGAACCTGGGCAACTACCAGCGGCAACTCATCTACCTCAACGATCACAAACTGCGGCAGGTGGGGCCGCTGGTACTCACACTCTTCGGCGCCCTGCCCCACCCCAGCGAGCGCAACCTAGGTACGCAGATGGCCAATGACGCAGTCACGGGCCGCCTGCAGCGACGGTTGGTGCTGGTGGGCGATCCGGATCGGCCACTATCGGCCCGGCGCGTGGCCGAAGCCGTGCGCCTGTTGAACAGCCTGGATGGTGGCGGCTACGCCCGGTTGGTGGCGCTCGGCTGGGACTTCGAGCTGAACTTCGACGCGGGTTTGCAGCGATTATTGGGCGCGGACATCGCCAAGGTAGAAGTCCGCATCGTGCCAACGGATGTCATCGAATACCTGAAGAAGATTCCCGAAGGCGCCGGGCCTGACGATGCAACGGTGGAACGCCTGCGGGACAAGGTGGCCTTCTTCGAGAAGCCCTGGCTGGAGGCCCCCTCCTTCACCGTGCAGGGCTGGCTGGAACAGACTGGCCAGCGGCACCTGAAGGTGACGCTGAAACTGGGCCGCTACCAACTGCGCAGCGTGCCCTCGGGCCTCAAGGATTTCGCGAAGATGAGCGATGCGGAAAAGCAAGATTGGCTCAGGAAGGCCGGTGGCGGGGACGGGCTGAGTCTTATCGATTTTTGGTGCGTGGATGACGATCTGGGGGGTCTGGACGGCAAGCGCCCCTTTACTAGTACCCAGCAGGATCTGCGCGGGCTTGGCAAGCGGGTGCGGCGGGTCGTCACCGAGATGGAACTGATCTACATGCCAAGGCCGGGACGGCAGGTGGGACTGCGTATGGTGGATGTCTTTGGCAACGATGCCGCATGGCGTGGGCTGCTGCCGGAAAGCTGAAAGAAATCGAATAGGGATGAGGGAGATGAAGGGGATAAAGAAATGCTGTATCAGTCATCCCCTCAATCCCCGCTGCCAACTCTTTTTTGACAAGGTGACCCATGGCGAATCTTGAAAAGCAGGTGAAGGCGATGCAGGGCGGTCCAGTGCTTCCGGCGCTCTTGAAACCTCGTGTCTCGGCATGGGCGGAAGCGGGATACCCCGGCGTCACGGCGATTTCGGAGGCGCTGCTGCATCACTGGTTCAGCACGGAGCACGAGGAGGCGTCCTTCCATCCGGCGCAACGGATGGCCATCGAGACGGCCATCTACGTCCACGAAGTGCTGAAGCGGGAACTGCCCGATGAAGGTGGTTTCCTGCATGCCCTGCACACCTATCTCGGGGCGCCAGAGGACCGGGATGCGCTCTTCGGGTTGTGGTGGTCGGATCCCCTGCCCCGTTACGGATTCAAGCTGGCTACGGGGACGGGCAAGACCTGGATCCTCCAGGCGCTGCTGGTGTGGCAGGTGCTCAATCGCCTGGCCCTGGATGGTCCGGCGGGGCGCCAGCTCGCACCCGAAGAACGCACCTGGCGTGAGGCGGCGTTCAGCGCTCGCTGCCTGATTGTCACGCCGGGGCTGGTGGTACACGATCGTTTGCTGGACGCGCTGCTGGGCACGCAAGACGCCAGGGGCAACCGCCAACGGGAGAAGGCGGATCTTCGAAACTTCCGAGAACTCTTCCTTCCCAGTGAACACCGCGATGCCTTTTTTGGTGCCTTCCGAGCCCTCAACGGCCGAGATGTGATGGAGACCACGCCCCAGCCCGAGGCTTTCGCTCTGGTGGTCAACTGGCAGGCGCTCATGGACCGCAGTGGTGAGGAGGACGAGGCCGACCACCCCGCAGCACTTTTGGATCTTCCCCGATATGGTAGCGTCACCGAGAGGGGCAATCCGCGCTTTCTAGTGCTGCGGGAATGGTTGGCGGCGGAACCCGATCTGGTGATCTACAACGACGAAGCCCACCACACCCACACCAATCCCGGCGAAAAGGGGTACGCGGGCGGCGAGGGGGCCTGGGAAGAGGCCCTGAGTCTGATCCGCGCCGAACAGGTGTCTCTGCACGGGCGGAGCCTTGGCTGCCGCGGGGACTTCAGCGCCACCCCCTTTTTTCAGGTGAGTGCCGGACGCGGTAAGGCCAAGAAGCCCGCCCGAAAATGGTTCCCCCACATCCTCTGCGACTACGGATTGGCCCAGGCTCAGAAGGACATGTTAGTGAAGCAATTGTGGATTGTGAAGGATCCGCGCATGGAAGGCGTGGCGACCGTGTATCGCGCCGAGGAGGGTGTGCTCACAGACAGTCAGAAGGCGCTGATTGACGTGGGCCTAGCCAAGCGCAAATGGGTGGAGGACGGATTGAGCCTGCTTGGTGTGGCCGCCGTGCCCAAGCTCATGTTGGTTGCCGAGGACACAAGCCTGGCAGACCAGGCGGCTGCCTTCATCAGTGAACAGCGCACCGGAGAATTCGGTCTGCTGCCGGATGCCGTGGCGGTATTGCACAGCAATAAAAAGGGAGAACTGAAGGCGGAGGAATACCAGGAACTCCGCCGCCGCATCTTCGCAGCGGACACACGAGACGACCTTCAGGTGATCGTGAATGTCGCAATGCTGCAGGAGGGGTTCGATGTGAATTCCATCTGTGTGATCGTCTTCCTCCGTGCGGGCGAGAGTGCGATCCTGGTGGAGCAAGTCATCGGTCGGGGGCTCCGGCTGATGTTCCGCGCTCAGACCTGGCCAGAACTGTGGCCTCAGAAGGTGCAAGACGCCCAAAACCTATGGGCACACCGTGAGCCAATGACCGCCCTGGACATGCTCTATCTGGTGGACCACCCCAAGTTCCGCCAGAAGCTGCGGGAGTTCGAGGAGGGAGAAGGCCTGGATATCGGCGAGGGCGAAGTGGACGAAGGCCGCTCTGCTGTGGGTGACCTGGTGACGGTGACCGTGGACGCGGCACGCGTGCCCACACTGGATCTGGCTTGGCCTCTAGGGTTCTATCGCGAGGATCCTCCCGCGCCAAATGTGCTGGATCTGCTCAAGGAGGGATTCAAACCGTTCGGTGATGGGCGTGTGCTGGCGGCATTGCGCATGGAAAAGGGTGTCCAGTTCACAAAGGAGCACCTGCCCACGGAAACCCAGGTTCTGTGGACAGCGGATCTTTCTTCCGAGGCCCAGCAGACCTTGGCCAACCTCGCGAACGCGCTGGTGGAAGGGCGTGGGAAGGGCCAGAGCTGGCTCACGAATCAATGGGCCGACATGGTGGATGTAGTGACGAAGGCGGCGAAAAGCTCCTTGTTTCCAGACACCGATTTCGATCCATTACGCCGTCCCGAGGACGCCCGGGTGCTGCGTCGCGAAGAGGTGCGCCAGCATCTTCTCAAGCAGCTCCAGGATGCACGGGACCGCTGGCTCCAGCGCCTCTACGATGAACGGTCGAGTGAAGTTGGCGTGACGGACTGGGGCTGGGCCTCGAATCCCGAGATCGATGGTCGGGTGCCTGCGCTGAGGGGCCGAGAGACGCGACTAATCACAAACACTCGATGCGTGTTCCCTTCGATCTTCGAGGGCGCCCAGGGTGGCGGCCTGGAGCGAGACTTTATTGAACAGGTGCTGGAGAAATCGGGTGAAGTCCTGGCCTGGTTCAAGCCCCTGGAGCGCCGCCATAGTCTGGCCCTGCGCTACCGCACCCGCTTCGGCGAATTAAGCCGATACTGGCCGGATTTTGTCGTCCGGCTGGGTGACGAAATGTGGCTGGTGGAGACCAAGGCCGTTCGCGACCGGGACTCCCAGGTCATCTGGGACAAGGCCAAGGCTGCGCTTGCATGGTGCCGAACTGCTTCCGAAACTGCAGCACCGAGCGTCCACCCGAGCGGAGGTATCTGGACGCAGCCCTGCGCTTGGCGCTATGCGATCCTCTTCGAGGACCAATGGGACCGCAAACCTGCCTCCTTCGCGGCGCTCATGACCAAGGCAGAAGCCCAGACTCTCGCCTTCCTGCGGGGTCAAGGCTGGATCGAAGAAGGGTCGTTGCTTAGCCTGATGCGGGAGTGAGCCAGGAGTGGCACCTGGGATGCCTCATTGTTGGAGCGGGCAAGGCTGGCTTGACCACATCTCCTGGCTGATACACGGAGAGAGGCGCAGCTGATTTTTAACACGGGGTTCCCCGTGTTAAAATCGAGGGTATGGTTCGCTCCAAGAAACGTCCATCCCCCGATCCATCAAAGGCCGTTGCCTACCTCCGGGTGAGCACCGAGGACCAAGCTCTTGGACCGGAAGCCCAGCGGGCCGCCATTGAGGCATGGGCCGCCCGCCAGGGCGTCCAGGTGGCCGCCTGGCATCATGACCAGGGCGTTTCCGGTGCAACCGCCATCGATGACCGGCCCGGTCTCTTGGCCGCTCTACGAGACCTCAAGGCGCTGGGGGCCGCCCACCTGGTGGTGGCCAAATGGGACCGGGTAGCCCGAGACGTAATGATCGCGGCCATGGTGGAGCGTATGGCCGAGCGCCAGGGAGCCCGAGTGGTGAGTGCCGATGGAGTGGGCGCTGGCGATGGGCCGGAATCCTCCCTCATGCGGTCCATCGTGCAGGCCTTCGCCGCCTACGAGCGGGCCTTGATCCGAATGCGGACCAAGGCCGCCATGAAGGCCCTACGGGACCGGGGGCAGTGGTGCGGGGAGATCCCCATGGGTTTCCGCCTGGACGGAAAGACTCTTCTGGAGGACCCGGATGAGCAGGCCGCGATCCACACCGCCCGCACCCTGCGCGAACAGGGAAAGCGTTGGACCTTCCAGCGGATCGCCGACGAGCTGACACGGCAGGGATACTGTCCCAGGGGGACCATGTGGCATCCCATGACCGTTTCCCGGATGGTTAAGGGATGCACCAAGTGATGGTCGGGTAGGCCGTGGAAGGGAACTACCCCGGCCTACCTCTCAAGAGGTAGGATCAAAGGATCCCCCTGGAGACCCCAAAGAAGGAACCTTGACGATCGGCCGGCATCGGAGATTAAGATGAAGGCAATAAACAAAGATGCGTATGAACGGAGATTTCTGGAGCAGTTCAAGGGCGCTTACCCATACTTTCCAGACGGGAAAATCAACAAAGGAATCCCTGGGGTAGAACCTGATTTCATAATAACAAATTCGGTGGAACGTATCGGTATTGAAATGGCAAGGCTGTATCGCGACGATAGTTCCAAACGTCATTTAAGCATAGGCGCTCAATATCATTATCAAAAAGAATTGGTAGAAAAAGCAGCAAGAATATTCTCAAAAATCAGTAATAATAGATTTCGAGTTTTTGTTTCTTTTAATGAAAGAAGTGGACTACACCCAAAGACGATATATAGTGTTGCTGGATTTCTTGCCAAGTCGATTCATGAGGCTCTATTGGATAAAAACTCAATAGGTGTTAATCCAGTAATCCTTTATCCATCTATGTTGGCTCCGTATCAAGAAGTATTTCAATTGGTTCAAGTCAGGGATCAAAGTGATTTCTTTGATTACCGCTGGACTGTTCAAAATTGTTTCTATGTTGAACCACTTAATGAGACTGTGTTGCACGAATTGATTGCACAGAAAGAAGCAAAAAGGGGAAAAGGTTGCTACTCCAATTCGGATAAACTTTGGTTGTTGTTATACATGGTTTTCAATGATCACGCTATGGAACAACAAATACCAGAAAATTTGGCTTCGCAAATTTGTCAGCACGGATTTGACAAGATCATTATTTTTAAGACTATCGAGAACACATGTAAAGTTATTTACCCGGACTACATGGGAGCACCACCAACGATCGCCCAATGGGGGGTCAAGTAAGCAAACCAGTAGCAAAATTACCATGGGATTCCGTATGCGACCTATTTTTACGATCCACGCTGGTGAGTACCTCGTCGGTGATCATCTCGAAACTCTTAACAAAAATCTGCGAATATGGATCCCTTCCAAAGATTCAGGCATTGATTTTCTCATTACGGACCAACACTCCAACAAATTGGCGACACTTCAAGTAAAGTTTTCCAAGGACTACCTTGGATCTAAGCAGGGATCGAAGTTTGGTATGAATATTGTATCCTTTGGGTGGTGGAAATTCGAACGAGATAAAATTGAGAAATCACCTGCAGACTATTGGGTGCTTGTTCTCTATCAATTTCATACGCGCAAATTTGATTTTGTCGTTGTTCCCCCGAAAGTATTGCTATCTTGCTATGACAAACTCACCGGATCATCAGAAACCATCCAGTCCTATTTCTGCGTAACCAAACAAGGACAGTGCTGGGAAGCGAGGGGTCTTGGCAATCCGGAGTTCGATGAAATTTCCGATGGTAATTACCACAACAAAGATAGGGATTTCACGAAATACCTAAACACCTGGCCGTTCCACCCCAACTCCTAGCCACTCTCATTGTGACTTATTTATTGTCTGCTTATTCATCATGGGTCGAATGATATAAACATTGTAAACGAGACATAATCGCCGTTATCCTAAGCTGGAGCACCAACGACGAAGGCCCCCAACCGGGGGCCTCGATGCGTGAATGGTAGCACAACGGCCTACTCGTCAAAGAGTTCGGCGTGAGTCCCGGCACGGGCAAAGACAACCGCCTCCCCCTGGGGGGTCGCCTCGATGGTGTACATCAGCAGGAAGTCGCCGCCAACGTGGCACTCCCGGAAAGCGGCCTTGTTGCCTTTGAGCGGGTGATCCGCCCACTCCGGACCCAAGGGGCCATCCTTGGCGATCAAAAGCACCATGACCTCCTTCAACCGGTTCATGTCGAACCGACCGGAGCGGGTCAGGCGCTCCCAGTCTTTGATGAAGGTTTTGGTGTAGTCCGAGGTCCTCGGAAGCGCCGCGCGCTTACTGCTTGGCGGCTTTTTCGAGGTCATGGAAAAGCTCCTCAGGGGTGGCGAAACGGGCGCGGCGGTTCTTGATGATGCCCTCAGCCTCAGCCATGGCCTTTCGGGTCGTGGCGTTGGGCACCCTCACTTCAAAGGGAAGGCGGCGCTCATCCGCAACACGGAGGAGCAGCAGGCGGATGGCATCCGAGATGGATAGGCCCATAGCCTCCAGCGCCTCCGTCGCGCGGTTCTTGGTGAGGGTGTCGATGCGGGCTCGGACAAAGGTGTCTGCGGTGCTCATGGGATATCTCCCGGAAGGGGGCTTCACCCCCCCTATCCGAAGTGTAGGTACATTGTGGCCACAGTTCAAGGTCAGAACCCCAATCAGGGAATGTAAGCCCGAACCGCCGGAATTTTTCTGGCCCACCCACCAGAATGATTCGGTAATCAGCCCAGCCTGAACGATTGACAAATTTTACTCTGGCGTCGTTCCCCTCTCCTTGGACTCCTGGACCGATTTCGGACCCTGGAGGGTGGGCTTGAGCTTGGGATTTTGGGATCAGTCGTATAATGAATGGTCATGCAAACGTGTGTCGGGTATTACTCGACCTGGTAAAAACAAACGATGAAAATGCCATGAACCAGAGAAGCAAAACATCCCTCGTTGCAATCCTGATGGCGGTGCTTGGAGGCGCCGCCATCGGCGGTTTCGCTGTAGCCTTCGCCAAAACCAAGATCGGGAAGCAACGGCGGAATAGCCTCCCGTCTCTCACCGGTCGGATTTGCACCAAAGCCGGGCCATTGGACCAAATGGACGATGAACTTGAACAGGCGATGTTCATCTGACTCGAACCGTGCCAGCAGCTGCAACCCCGGGCTCAGAAAAGTTTTTTGGCGATTTCCTGCCGGAATGTCTCGTCCCTGGACATGCGATCCATGTTCTCCAGGCCCCGCTTCAACCAAGCCTTTGTACTCTCTGGCGGGCGGGGCTCCGCCGGCTTGGCGGTTGCAGGCATCGGAGATGGAACCTTCGGCTCGGTACCATTCAAGAGCGTGGTTGAGTCTTTCTCGGATTTGGTCATGATTCCCCCGGATGCCTGGAAGGTTGCCATTCAACCTCCATGCCCATCGCGCCGCGCCGGCCGGGCACTGGCCTTCCCCTCGATGAACCCGCTGGTCCAGCTGAGGGCCTCCACGGACCTTGCCCCATAGGGGCAGTCCATGGCCGGTTTCCCTTGCTGGGCGGCATCGAATCCGGCCTTCCAGGCGCTGGGGTCTTGCCGAACCGATACGTCCTGGGGGGGCTTGGGAAGGCGGTTATCTGGGCTCATGGGCGACTCCTGCCAGGCTCCCTCATGGTATCCGCAGCCCCTGCGGAAAAGCGTCCCTGGTGCCTGGTCATTCCCTGACGCCCTGGGGGCTTTTCCTAGATGCCCTGAAATGGAGGCACTTGGCCGAGGCAACCATGTTTTGGGTTCAAAACCTAAAACATGGTCTTGATTCAAAGATAAAGTTGGCTCACTATGTTTTGGAACCAAAATACCAAAACTTGGAGGGCCAATGCTCATCACGGTTGCGAACCTAAAAGGGGGCTCGGGGAAAACGACCTGGGCTTGTGAGGTTGCGGGGTATTTGGAAGCGCCTTTGATCGACCTGGACCCTCAGGGAGATGCTTCGATTTGGGCACAGACAAAAGACCGTCCATTTTCGGCACCAATAGCCAACCGCGCAGCGGCAGAGCTCGCAAGCGCTCGGGATTCCAAAGGCTGGTTTGTTGCGGACTGTCCACCCGCTGAAAGCAAAGTAACGGTGACGGCGCTTCAGTTCGCTCATGTCGTTCTGGTGCCGGTGAAGGGAGGGCCGCAAGACCTCCAGGGGTGGGGACGAATGAAGACCCTGCTTGAAGAGATCCGGCAGGAGCAGAAGCCACCTTGCAGGGTTGGCATCATCGCGAATGGCATGAGGCACGTTGGGACCCTTAGCGATGTGCTGGAATCCCTGAAGGAGGAACATGACCCCAAGCATGGAGTTCACTACCTCGGATCGGTTGGGCTGCGCCAAGCCACAACGTACGCCTACCTTGAAGGAGGCACTGTGGCCCATCAAAACAACGAGGCCGGGGCTGAGTTCCGCGCCATCTTGGAACAGTTCCAACGCCTTATCAAATGATGTTTCGGGTTATAAAACCAAAACATGGAGAACCGCATGAACACGAAGCATCCAAGTATGAAGGATCGCGCTGCGTTGGGAATCAAGGAACGCTCCGCTATCGGGGGGCACGAGCGCGTCAATAGCCCAGCCAAGAAAGCCAAAAGCAGAGGAGGGCGTCCCTCGATTTGGCCCACCGGTACCAAGGTGGAGCGCATGTCCTTACGGCTACCCGCCGACATGGTGAAGGCAATCCGCTTATTGGCTGTTGAGCGTGAAATTGAACCAGCCGTTCTAGTCGCGGAGATTCTCAAGGCCAGTCTGAAATGAAACCCAAACCTGAGACAGACCGAAAAGAAGGTCTCCTTGTCTTTCTCCAGCGTGTCGAGCGTGGTGACTGCACACCCGAAGAGGCGGCTTGGGTGGCGCAACTGGATTGGGAGTCCATCGATAACGATGGATCGAGTGAAGGCGGTTCCACAGAGAAGAAGGTTCCAAAGCCCAGGGACCGGATGCAAGAAAGGATGAAGGCGGCACAAAAGAAGTCATCCCTGCTGGTCTCACTTCGGGAAAAACGGCGCGAAGAGGCGGACGAGTGGAAAAAATTGATTTATATCAGCCGTTATCTAGTTGCCATGTCTCTTCCCTATGAACCCGTAAAAGACCGTCAAATCGTGAAATCTTCCCGATTAGCTGATGGCCGAAGGGTTCACCTACAGCTCAATGCGGCGATCCCCGGAATTGACCTTCCTTACGGGTCCGACCGGACTTTGCTTCATTGGTTGCTTGACCAGATTGCGCGGCAGATCCAACAAGCAAAGGCTGAAGGCGTTGGTGATCCAGACCTCTTAGAAAGGGCACGTTTTGTCCAATGGTCTAAAGCATCAGATTATCTTCGGGACATGGGATTGACCGTTAATTCTGGGAAGAATTACGCGGATCTTCGGGCTCGCTATCGTCGGCTATCTGGCCTCAGCCTTGGTCTTCGCATTGAGGGACCAAAGCGGGAAACGCTGGCAAACATCCCCCTTATCGAGAGCGCCAATCTACCCACTGCCATAGACCTTCGAGCTGAGTCCTTGGGACAACAACGGCTCGATCTGGACGGTGATGAGTTGTTGTTTGGTGTTCAATTTAGCAAAAAACTTGTGGCGACGTTGATGGATTCTGCTGTCCCCTTCCCCAAGGAAATCCTGCGCCGGACACGGAAGCAGTCCCAGATGCAGGATTACTGGCTCTTCCTTGCCTGGCGGTCCTTTGGGGCCGGGAGCCCATCCCTCATCCCCTGGGATGAGGTCCGGGAGCAATTGTGGCAGCAGGATCAGACTGCCCGTCGCATCAAAACTCGCTTCAAGGAAGCCATCACAGCCCTTCGTATCATTTGGCCCGAACTCCAGGCCGAGGCCAGGGAAAAGGGTCTGTGGGTTGCACAGCCCAAGCATGGAGTTCAATTGATCGGACAAGGTGGGGACCTGAAACGGCTCACGACCCGGGGGTGATGAAGAGTGCAAGGATTGCACTTCCCGGCACAAAATAGATGTAAGTTTATCAATATCAACAAAAACATGTAATTTTGGATCCGGCCTACGGTAATGCACTTCCCGGCACGCCAGCGTACCGCAGGGGAATGCACAACCTGCGGTGGGAAGCAGGGGGTTTCCACTGCACTTCCCGGCACGGGACACTGCACTTCCCGGCACGGTTTCTGGCCTTAGGACTGCACTTCCCGGCACAGGGACTGCACTTCCCGGCACAGGTATAGAACAAGATGTTTTTTCAAGATGCTTTTTCAAGATGCCTTCACATGATGAGCCAGCCCCACCGTGTGGAAATCTATTTTTGAGACTAGGTCTCGACCGCAACATTAATTATTCCGTTACCCTCATGGCATCCAGATTCACCACCGTTTCCCCAAACTAGCGGACTCGACCCACCGGCCCACCCCGCCAGGTCCGCGCCTCCGCTATGCTGCGGCACGGCTGCGGCCTACGGCCTTGGGCTTCGCCTCCCGGCTCTCGGGGTGTCCGTGGTAGGACAAGACCCACCCCAGCTCTTACCGACCGCAAAGATTCAGCGTACCGCTTGCGGTCACCCACCGGACCCAACCCCTTGCGGGGGGTCCGATGGGTGACGGCAGCAAAAGAACTTCAGGAAGGGGGCAAGAGCCCCCTTCCTGAAGACTGCCAAAGAGGGGGGAGCCCTCAGGGCTCTGGCAGCAAGGGTTCCTGCCCTTCGGGCTCCAGGGAGGTCCCCGGCTTCTCGGACCGGGGAAGTGCTGGGCATCGAGCCGCCGCCGCCCTAGTCACAGGTTGGGCGGAAACCTGCCCGCGTGTTTGTCTTGACCCTCGCGGCGGGGATGAGGGGAGCGTGTTTGAACGGCCGCCCGGGGCACCCCTGAATGCTGGGTCTTTGCTGTTCTGCCCACCGTGACCCCACTTTAGGCCGGTTTCTCACCCGTTGCACCGGGGAGCTTTTGAGAAGGGGCTCTTCCTGGCCCCTGGATGGGCCTAGAATCGTTTTAGCCGTGCGGAGGGTAGGGCAACGCTGGGAAGCGACCTGAGCACCGACACGGGGCCGAAGCGGATGCTTCACGGGCTGGCCCACCCCCAGCCCGTTTCTTTGCGCTCAAGTTTGGGGTAATACCAACAAGGGGGTACCCCAACATTGACAGTCGGTCTTGTACCAGGAGGTCGCTATGAACGAACCCACCATCCGGATCCGCCTCGACTTCACCCGGCACCTGGTGGCCCAGTTGCAGGATGCCGCCCGGGAGACTGGTTGGGAATCCTTGCTTCGGGATGCCGAAGAGCTGCAGGAGGTCCTGGACTCCCCGCCCGCGCTCGACCCGGGCTGGCACCGCACAGCCTCCGGCCAGGTGGTGCGGGATACGCACCCCGGTCAACCGCAGGACCCGGATCCCGTTCGTTCGGCGCTGTTGGTGGCCGAGGCCACCGCCGAGCATCTGAACCGGGCAGGTGACGCCGCCGGCGCCGCCGGCGCGCGCCAGGTGGCCCAGGCCCTGCGCGCCCTGAGCCAAGGTGCCCGCTAGATCTGTGGTTGGGTCGAAATCACAGACTGACAAAATTTTCGGCGGTTTGGGCTTAACCCCCCAGCTTTGGCCTTCTGGCGTTAAATCCCGGGGTCTGGGGCAGAGCCCCAGGTCAAGGGGGCCGGGGGGCTTGCCCCCCGGTGTACGGTCAGTCGTGCTGGCCATCCCTTAATTTGCTTAATTAGGGTTTTGGGCCTGACTTTTTGCGCAAAAAGAATACTATTCCTCAGGTGGAGGTTGTTATGCCAATGGGACGCCCCCGGGTGTTTGAAGGACCCACCACCAAGGTTTCCGTGGTGGTCCCCACCGAAACCGCGCGGTGGCTTCGGGTGATGGCCGCCGAACGGGAAGTGAGCGTGTCTGAACTGGTGGACGAATGGGCTCGGAAAGCCAGGCCCGAGGGGATCCAGCCGGGGCCTGCCGTGGAAGCCCCCCCTTTGGGCGCAACGGAACCGCAAACCGGCATAAGCTCCGCCCCGCCGATGAAGACCGCAACCATTTGCCTGTCCCTGTACGTGGAGCGGAACAGCAAGTTCATCCGGGGCAAGAAAAAAGTCTGGGAGAAAATTGAAACCTATCACCTTCCGCCCTTCGGGATGAAGAGGCTGCGGGAGGGGGAATATGAGCTGACGATCCCCTACGAAAATGACGCGGACCTGGACGAGCAAGTGAACGAGCTGCTGTCCGAACTGGCCAGGGCGGCAGATGATCGAAACTGCTTCCTTCAGGAGTGCGACGCCTCCGAAAAGGGGGGGGAACGCTCCTGGTGAGGGAGGACCGCCAGGAACCGAAGGCAAGCGGAGCCGTCACGGGCCGGGTTTCCACGGCCTGCTTATCCGCACTTCACGATTGGCCCCATGCGAACGATCCCAGGGTTTGGGGACGGCTCCCCAGGTATTCCCTTAACCGATGACCCCGGAACGAAGAACGCTACGCTTGCGACGTTTCCGGATTCCGGGGGCCTTCTTTGGAAGGGGCAACTCTTTTTCAGGAAGATTGCCGGGGGTTTCCGGCGTGAGTGAGACGGGAATAACTTCCGGAATCGGTAGGGCCTGCCAAGCCGCAGGCTTTGGTTTTGGATCCGGCTTCCGGTTGAGGAATAGATTCCGCCGACAGACGGGACATTCCGGCAGCAGCCTGGCGCTATGAAGGGATGCATGGAAAGAATGCCCTTCCCAGCATTTCCAGTGAAGGATGGTCCAGAGACCTAGGCCATTGGTGACTGGAGAAAGACAAACCCACGAACGCTCATAGCTGAACGACTGGACCAGATCCTTCAGGGGAGAAGATTGGAGAGCTGCGGGCATTCTTGCTTCCAGGTTGCGAGACGGCTTAAACGGTCGTGGCCGCCTTGGCTTCCTTGATTTCATTTTTCAGAGCATAGACCAGGGCTTGCCGGATGACTTCTTGAGGGTCCACGCCGTCACGCTTGGCGACGTATTCAATCGCGGTCCATAGGTCCGTGGGGAAGCTCACGCGCTTATCCAGCATTTCGGTTTTAGCCGGTTTGCGAACCTTGAAGGCCATGGGCTCTCCTCATATTTAGCCGTTATCGAACGGAGTCAAAGGATAGGATAGCGCCGTGCTGGATTTTGTCCCGTATCGAAATGCAAGCCCGCCCGGTTTTCGTTTTAGGTTTGGCCTGGAACCCAGATGGAAGGTCCGTTCAATGCGAGGTGGCCTCAGATCAACCTGGAACCATTCCCGAGCCATGGTTGGGCAGTCTAGGCCAAGATGAATCGCCGTGAGCTGGCGGCTATGAAAGGAAGGATCAACCCGGGAACGAATCTAACCGGAAACGGTTGGAAGGTTGGCCGTTCGAATTGTATTGTGCAATCCAATAAACTGCGTACGGGTTGGATGAGCAGCATCCTCCGTTGGAATTCAGAAGTTGGCGGTCCATTACAGATCCCAATTATCGGGCCATTCGTTTTGGCTTACTTCTGCCGTCCAAGTATCCAACAGTCTTGAAAGGTTGACGGATGACAGGGTAAGGAGCAAGCTGTGCAAAGCG
>Ga0224528_1000750_pt1 | contig 23995 bp, 18 predicted proteins | sample CBST25metaG_2_FD_179888 | JGI IMG/M metagenome (GOLD analysis project Ga0224528, IMG submission 179888) | Peat soil microbial communities from Stordalen Mire, Sweden - C.B.S.T25 | ecosystem: Environmental > Terrestrial > Soil > Wetlands > Peat | place: Sweden: Norrbotten County, Stordalen Mire...
AAGTAGCCGCGCGCGAGAAAGCGGACGGCGGCAAGCACCAGCAGGACAGCGAGAAAGGCGCTGGAGCGCCGCATCATAATCAGCTCTCCCTGGCGCACGAGGCGCGTGGTGAGCAGCAGCGGATAGGCCAGTGCGACGGCCCCGATGAGAAAAGCCGCCGCAGCCCACACCCACGGGATACGAAAGGCGGGAACGAAGAACATGGAAAAGCCCGTGGCCATACCCAGGGGAGGAATCACGATCTTCCTGAGAGAGACGGCGGTGCGCGCCTCGCGAAGACGCCAGGCGGTCACGGCTGCAAGTCCGCCAAGTGAAAAGAGAATGGAGGTCGTGTTGGGAAGCTGCATGCTGAGATTTATTTTAGTACTACAGTTGTAGATCGCTAATTCCAGAGGGAGCCTGGTGCTTCAGCCCAGGAATAGCGAGATCTTTGCCAGGGCCTTGACAGTTTGCGGAAAACTCGCCGCGGAGGGAGGCGGAGGCTTTAGCCCTCACATAAAGTGTGCGCCCAGCATGGGCGTGATCTTGGAGGTGAAAGTCCTCCCGCGAGCTGACCACAGCGAGCGAAGTGAAGCGCAACTGCGTGAGGGTGACCGAACGAGGAGAGGAAGCGTAAAGCGAATCCGTGAGCCGATGAACAAAAATCAGATATGAGGCGTGGCTTTTCAAGGCGAGCAGGCACTTCACTGCGAAGCCTATATGGTCAAGGATTTGTCACGTAGATCTGACGGTTGTGCGGAGAAGGATCACGTTCTTCCCTGGGGGAGATCTCGCTTAAAGCCTGAAAGGGCAACGATCGAAAGGTCGGAGTGAGAAGTCAGCAGACGCCGTAGTAGGTGGGCAACCAGCGAAGGGCAAAACGAGAAGGAGAGCTGGAAGTCATGAGTCTTGGCAGTGCATCGCATCAGAAGCCGGAGCAATTCGGACGGACCGATGGGAGTGCGAGTGAAGCTCGTACTACCTCGGGGCGTGATGAAGCACGTCCAGCGGGTCAGAGACGGGAAGGCTTAGGGCGAGACGATCTGCTTCAGCAGACACTCTCGCGTTGAGATATTTTGGCTCGGCTGGTATAGGGGTTTGGCGAGCAGGAAACAACAGCGAACCTAAAGCCATTCTTCACTCTGACCAGAGCCGTCCGAACGGAACGCCATGCAGGTTCTTGCCAAAGGGAATGATTTCAGCACCTGCATAGAGCACGATGCCGCGGACCCAGTTCTGGCCTGCGGCGCTTGCCAGAGCCTGCAGCCCGCGAATATCGTTACCTCCCAGGGTTGCCGAGGCTTTGATCTCCACACCGACTACTCTTCCAGCGCGGTCTTCCAGCACCATGTCCACTTCCTGACCGGAGGCGGTGCGCCAGAAGAAGAGTCCTGGCTGAGTGGCGCTCCATGCGGATTGCTTGCTTAGTTCCATGACCGCGAAATTCTCGAGCAGCGCACCGGCCAGATCTCCTCCAGCCTTGAGGCGTTCAAGGGTCGCTCCCTGCAAGTAGGCGAGCAACCCGGAGTCGTTCAGATAGACTTTTGGGGTCTGAATGACCCGCTTGCCGAGATTTCTCGCCCACGGGCGCAACAACTGTACGAGAAAGGTCGCTTCCAGCAGGGCAAAGTAACGCTTCAGGGTCGTCTGCGGCAGGGCTACTGTTCGCGACAGATCTGCGAAATTGAGCAGACCTCCAGCACGGGCGGCGACGGCGGAAAGTAGGCGGGGAACAGCCGTCACGTCGCCGAGATTCGCCAGATCGCGAATCTCCCGCTGAAGGATGGTCAGGACATACGATTGAAACCATGCATCGCGCCTTGCAGGGCTCATGCGCGCGACTGCGAGAGGATAACCGCCAGCCAGAACGGCTTGCAACAACTCCGCGCGCTGCGGCGAAGCCGACCCTCCGGACCAGCTAACGGGCCGCCGGGAAAACAGGGTGTCCACAAAGCTCTCGTTTACCCCCCGCATTTCTCCTTGGGAAAACGGCCAGAGGGTCAACACCTCCATGCGTCCAGCCAAGGACTCAGACAGCTTTGGCAAGAGCAGCACATTCGCCGATCCGGTGAGCAGAAATGTTCCGGGTTGCCGGTTTCGATCAATGGCGGCTTTGATCACCGGAAAGATCTCGGGGACATATTGCACCTCATCGAGGGTGACCGGAGCGTTCAAGCCGGCAACGAAGCCATTGGGATCGCTCTTGGCGGCGGCCAGAATACCAGGATCATCGAAGGTAAGATACTGCCGGTCCTGCTTCGTCAGGGCTGCTGACTGCACCAGCGTGCTTTTCCCGGTTTGTCGAGCGCCGTTGACCAGCACGGCCGGCGAGTCGGTGAGTGCCTCGAGAAGTCTGTTTGTAAGATGACGATAGATCATGTTGGCACTATCATCCAGTAAGCGGATGATAATCAACCATTACATGGATGCTTATCGCTAGCTTATCTGTTCACCAAAGAGCAATATCACCCCCGATAATGCCTGTTATCAGGGCTCTTCGTGCGGTATTCCCTTTTCAGCGGTATTTTTCCTCGTGGAGGCGTCTGCCAGGTCAGGGTCTTCTCCATTACACGAAACGCCGCCCGCAAGGGCCAGTTTGCCTTATGGTGCAGCTCCTGCGGCGCCTCGGGGACGCTCCTGCGAGGCTCGTACGCGCGCTGTTACGCGGCCGAACGGCGGAATTTCCTCCTCTTTGCCGGCTTTCGCCTGAAAGTCCTCGAGCGCGACCGTCACGCGTGCCAGGTCTGCGAGGAAGCCCAAGGCGCCGAGCGCCTGCACGTGCATCACAGAAAGCCGGGCGCTTCCCGGGAAAGGCTGATCATCTCGCGCTGCCCGGCCCATCACGCCCAGATCCACCGCCTCCAGGTCCTCGACCGCACCTTGCCCGCACCGGCTGTCGAGCTCTGGCGGGAGCTCCATCCCGGTGCCCCCGAGCAGCTCTTCCTGGGGTTTGAGGCTCTGCCGGAGGATCCTTACTTTGAGGACAAAGTTCAGCTTCCGGTCCGTCCCGGGTTTAACTGCAAAGATCGAGGCCTTAAGCGCAATAAGAATGCAGCTGAAGACCAGAAAAATGTTGATAAAGATAGAAGGCAAATCCGGAGTTCAAGTGCAGCGCGACAGCTGCACTTCGAGCCAAGAATAGCAAATCGGAGTCTCCCATCTTCTCTACAGTTGCAACAGGATCATCAGCATGGGCGACTGGGCGAAGGTTCTCGGGGAGTTCACAACCGACATGCCCGTCACCAGAATCACGTATTTACCGTCGTGAAGACCGACCATGGCAACCGCAGGGGAAGAACAATTGGCCGGATTTCCGTTGGACTCCGTGTTGAATATCTGGGTCCCGGCCGGACATGGGCTTGAGTTGGCCGGATACAAGAACTGCGCGTTCGGGAAGAGCCCATGATTGGTGGCATCCTGCGTCCCAAAGGCGATGGCTCCCCCTGAACCGAATGCGTCTCCCGTTAGGCCTGAAGTTGACCCCATATTCTGCCAGGATCCAAGCATGCCGGAGGTGCCTGTGCTGGTGAATGGATTGGGTTCCGAGGAGTCGGTGCCGAGAAAAGACGTGTCGACGCCAAACAGACCGTATTGAACCGCGCCGGATGAGTTGGCCGGCGCATAGATCAGGGCGCGATAGTCGTTTGGAGCAGCGGCCGGGCCGATCACATCCGTCAGACTGACTGCGCCCGCGGGCTGCACCATGCCGAGAACACCGGGCAGAGGATCGCCGTTGGCGTCTTGAAGATTGGCGGTGAGCAGTCCGGTGGGACCAAGAAAGGCGCGCATCTCCGTATTGCCGTTCGCGGACGAGGCCGGCGTATCGAGGTAATAGCCTAGCTGCGGGTTGGTGGTGGACTGCACGCAGTTTGCGGCAGCGAACGGAATCAAGCCCGTGGTTGCCGCGATGGAGCTCTCCGAAAACTGGTTAGCACCGGTGAAGGAGAAGCTGGTTCCGCTTGCGGAGACCTGGACCGTTCCCCACGCGGCGTCTGTGGCAGAGTTGAAACTTGAGCTGAACAGTGTGACGAATTCGTAGGTAGCCGCGGCAGTGGGCGTGATGCAGCCAGAGGTCTGCGCAGGAACCAGCGCTGCTATTTGCTGACTGCTGTTCGCGGCGTAGAAGGCGAACCGACTTGGCTCTTCCAGGGCGAGCCCGTAGGACTGCGCCCCAGGGAGTCCCGCCACGCCGGTCGTGTCGCCGAAAGCGCTGAAGTGCATCCAATCCCTGGTAATCCCGGTCGAGTCTGACACGGGGTTGGCCGGTGCTCCAGTGATGGAGATGTTGCTGTAGGCATACGACGCGGCGGTCTGGTTGATCTGGATCGCCACTGCATTCTCCGACTCACTGGAGCCGGGCGCTTGCGTGCCGACATAGTTGTTGATCGCCGTAGGCGCCGTGAGCGGCGGCAGTGAAGGTGGATTGGTATTCGTGGTCGTGGTGCTGGTGGTCCCGGTGCCTGGGTTGCTGAAAGATCCGCTGGCGCATCCTGCCAGCAGCAGCGCCGCCAGTTGCAAAGCAAACGCCCGCGTGGCAATCCCACTTCTTATTCCCGACTTCAACATAGCAATCTCCTCTGCCATCGCGGCATCTAGTCCTGCACCAGTGCGTACAACAGAGGCGCGCCAACGGTTGGCTCCGGACCCGCGATGAATATCTCGTACTTTCCGTAGGTTTCGCCGACCATCACCACCACCGGAAAAGTGCAATAGGTGTTGCCGTCCGATCCGACACTCTGCTGCGATACATTGCATAGGTTCGAAAGGTCCTGCTCCGTGATGGTTGCCGAGGGAAACATTCCTGGGTGGTTGGAGTCTTGTGTGCCGAAGTTGATCATGATGTTCCCGGTTACCGCGGGTGTTGGGAGACCGCTATAGAGCCACTGATAACCGTCCACAAAGCCGCCGACCAGACTGGAGCCGGTTTGTGAGAACACTGGGGAGGTGACCCACCCGGACGACGCTCCGAAGTAGGCCGGATCCCCGAGGCCCCCGTTGAATCCAACATTGAGGTAAAAACCCTTGTAGGTTCCTGCCGTCACCGCTGGCAGGCTGACGGGTGTTGCAGGCACAACCATGCCGATCAAGTTGACTGGAGGGAGCGAAGCCCCTGGCGCTCCGGAATTGAAAGTGCCAGCCAGCATTCCGCTCGTACCCACATACAATTCCATGGTTGACGATCCAGTTTGGCCAGTCACCGGCGTGGACTGAAGGGCGTATCCCGCCTCCCCCGAAATGCAGTAGCTGTTCGCGAAAGGAATCGTGGAGGTGGAGGCACTCGCACCTCCGGCGGCATGTTGCTCCACTTTTGAGTAGCTGAACGTTCCGTTGCTGTAGGCTAGATTCGCGTAAGCGTAAAGCGTGTCGGTCGTGGGTGTAGCGGAATTGATTGACGGAAACTCGATATAGTTGATTCCGACGCTTCCGTTGGGCGCCAGGCATCCGTCCTGAGACGTTGGCACCGCTACAACAAATTGATAACTCCAGTTGCCTCCGCTGGCGGGATCCAAAATGGATACCCCACCAGGAGTCTCAGCGTTGAGGCCGGCAAAATCATAGAGTCCTTGAGTCGTGTCCGCCAAGTACTCCAGGTCACCTTCGGAACTGAAGCCGCCTGCGGAACTGCTCCCTTGTTGTCCAACGGAGCTGACGCCCTGTCGGATCTGATAGCTATAACTCTGGTCCGGATGGGAAGCATACAGGCTCCAAATCGTCCCATTGATCATCTCGATTCCCGCATAGTGGTTGACATTGGTTTGCGCCGGAGGCGCGGGCATGCTGTTCGGCTGGGTGCCGACGATCACGGGGTTGGCATCTGAAGGGAGAGTAGACGAGGATGGCGAGGAGCTTCCGCACCCGGCCGCCGCCATCGCGCCGGCGGCTACGACCAAGGCCGAAACGCCTGCCCGTTTCCAGGCTGCCAACTTGGGGGTGAACGCCTCTGGCGTTGCTCCAGACGGCTTGAATCTCATCGAAGTTCTCCTTGTAGCTCTTGGCGAAGTGAAGTGAAAACGAAGGCACTGCATGGCCGGCGGCGCGTGCTAAAACGCCAGCTTCAGGCCAAACTGCATGGTGCGCGGCCGGTGGGCGTCAAAAGGATGAAGGAAACCGTATCCGGTGTAGCAATCCGTGCCCCCGCCGCCGGCGGCTGAGTAATTCGCGGTATCACCGGCATAGCAACTGACTGTATTGCTCGAGGTGTTCCCCTGCGATGGGTCGTAAATGCGGAACTGGGTATGGTTGAAGATATTAAAGGCCTCTGCACGGAACTCGATGTCGCCCTCGCGCGGCAGTTTGAAGTGCTTGAGCAGCGACATATCGAAATTGGTCCGGTGAGGATTGTTGAGCACATTGCGTCCGGCATTGCCGAAGGTGAGCCCGCGAGGCGCGGCAAAGGCTGCCGGATTCAAGAGCAGCGGCCCCTTGGAATGGGAATTGTTGCCACCTGCCTGCTGCGCTGCAAAGATGCCCTTTTTGGCACTCCCCATCAGGTCCGGATACGACTCATACAGCGGAGACAGTCCGTTGGCGACGCCCGCGTTGTCCACGGCGCCTATGATGCCGTCATAGCCGGAGTTGTAGACGCTGAAAGGTATTCCCGATTGCACCATTGTCAGCCCGGACAAATCCCACCCATCGAGCAATGTTCTTGCCAGGCCCGAATTCACATAATCGGACGGTGGATGGTTCACGCCAGCTTTGTTGTCCGGATCCGGGTCTCTGGAGATGGTACTCAAAAAGTTCCGCAGGAAGGAAAGCAGTGGAAGCCTGTAGACGTAGCTGGTCTCAAACAGATTTCGCTGATCGAAGCTGGAACTGGCCTTATTGGCGCTGATATCGAGTCCGTTCACGGCGATGTCGGTGCGGTCCGAGGAGTCGTCAATGGAGTGGCTGTACGTATAAGCGAGGTCAAGCGTCAGCGGCCCCTTGGTGCGCCGGCCCAGAAACTGGAAAGCATGATAAGAAGAGTTAGCGATCGGTTCGATTGACGCGATCTTATCGATGCCGGGGGCGAAGTAACGCGCGGCAGCCGGTGATTGCAGCGTTCCGGTGGAGTTCTGGGATGCGCACGCCACCTCCAGGTTGGCGGAATGGACGGCAATCCCGTTTGGCGCGAGGGCACTGCAATCGGCCGAAGTCCACGGCTGGTGCGGGCCGTAGGGATTCAGCTCCGCGGGGACAGGCGCCAATTGATTCAGTTGCAGTTCTGCGGTGAGATGCGTGCCCTTGCTGCCCACATATCCGGCCGTCACAACAAAGTCTTTCGGAAGCTGCTGTTGAAGGCTCAGATTCCATTGCTGAGCATAAGCCCACTTTGTTTGAGTAGGAATAGACGTGAAGCTGAGCGGAAAAGCTCCCTGCAGAACAGAATTGGAGCAGCGTCCTGCGGAGTTTCCGCCACCGATGCACTGCAGAGTGGCGCCGCCGACATTGTATTGCTCGGCCGAACTCACAACCGGCGGGTTTGCCTCCAGTGACCCGCTGTTGGCTTCGTAGGGCGTGCCGTGCTCGTAGAACATGCCGTAGCCGGCGTGCAGGGCTGTGGTGCCGCGGCCAGTCACATCCCAGGCCAGCCCAACACGAGGGGCCGGATTCCACAACTGAGGCGACATGCAACTGGCGGGGACCCCGTTGTAACCACAGCGCACCAGACCGTTGCCAACGCGTGGATCCAGGTTGCTGACGTTGCGGGGAAATGGCCGGCCGGTTGCATTGTCGATCAAGGTTCCCCACGTGGGATCCACATAAAAGTCATTTGTCATGGTCCGATTGAATTGGGACGCTTCCCAGTTATAGAGTTGCTGCCCGCGCTCATAGAAGTTCCCGAAGAGGCTCATCCGCAGTCCTAGATTGACGGTTAGCCTGGAAGTCGCTTTCCAGTCGTCCTGCAAATAGGGTTCGGCCACAATCGCCCGTTGATGAAACCTTCCCTGGGCGCTGTCCTGTTGATAGCTGATCCCGCGACTTGCTTCCAGAAAGGAAGCCATGGTGTTGCTCGGAATTCCCGTGCGGAAGGTGATCAAGCCTTGCACATCGCCGGTGGCGGCGCCGACCGGAGAGTTGGTCTGATTCCTTTCGAGAAGCATGAGTTGCGTCCCGCCCTGGAAAGTATGCCTGCCCATCATCTTCGTCACGTTGTCACTCAGGTTATAGGTGGGGCTGGTGTGTTCCCAGGGCATATATCCCGTATCCATCAGCAGATTGCCCCCCCCAAAATCCTGTCCGATGCCTGTGAAGACGATGCCCGGGATCTTTCCGCCGAAACCATTATTGAAAATGTTACCGAGCGGGCAAGGGTGCGACTGGCCTCCGATGTAGCCGGTTGCGCAGGTAGTGGCGTCGAGGATTGCCGGACGGCTCAGGTTTACGCCCGGGCCAGCCACGTCACGGAGTGTAATCTGGGAGTCGGTGTAGCTGAAGAAGATGCTATTCAACAACGACTGCGTGAGAGTGCTGGAAAGGCCGGCGAGCACGTTGATGCCGGGCCCCGTAAAGTCGTTGCGTATCGTGGGATAAGTGTTCGCGCTCCCCAGATAGCCCCATTGCGGGCTCAGCACCGTGGTGTTCCATGCGTCATGTACATAGCGCAGGGTCAGGCGATGGTGCGCGGTGAGATCGTCGTCGATGCGGAACAACTCCTCCCGCCAGTCGGTGAGAGGAGAGATCGCAGCGTCATAGCAAAGGCCAGTGCTCGAATTGCACCCGCCTGTAGAATTGGCTGTTGGGATCAGTCCCTGTGAGGCAATGGCGAACATATTCGCGTCCCCATATTGGGACTGAAAATCCGCTGGGCTCAGGGTCGTCGTGCCGGTAGGGCAGTTTGGGTAAGTCGTCGAACCCGGCGGTACAGTGCCATCGGGAGGACAGAACTCCGAGAAGTCTCCAGCAATCTCTTTTGCATCCGGCGCGCCCACGTCATAAGAAGTCGGCGTGCGCTCGACCCTTGCCTCCTCGGAGAAGAAGAAATACGTTTTGTCCCTCTTGGTGTTGTAGACGCGCGGGACATACAACGGGCCGCCGAGGGTAAATCCGAAGTCATTGCGGCGGTACAGCGGTGCACCATGATTGGTGGGGTCGAAATAATTGCGCGCATTGAACATCTCGTTGCGCACGAATTCGTAGGCATTGCCGTGAAAACTGCTCGTTCCGGACTTGGTTGTGACCTCCACAACTCCGGAGGCCGTGCGGCCATACTGCGCACCGTAGTTCGACGTCATCACTTTGATTTCCTGAATGGAGTCGAGACTAGGCGTGACAATCAGTGGAGCGGCAGTCGGATAGATGCTGAGATTCAATACATCGGAGCCATCCACTTCAAAGCTGTTGTACTCCACGCGGCCGCCATTGAAGCTATACTTGGCCTGACCTACCGGGCCTACCAGCGCCTCGTCCTGCTGCGACTGGTTGCTGACGCCGGGTGTAAGCGTAATCAGTTGCGTAAAATTGCGACCGTTGAGAGCAAGGTTGGAAACTTCACCGCCCGTTATGGTGCCGGAGACTTCTCCGCTTTGGACATTGATATCCGTCGCGCCTCCACCCTCGACCCGCACCTCAGTCGTTGTTGAACCAATGGTGAGCCGTACGTTGTAGACCACCGCTTCGTCCACTCCGAGCGCCACATCGCGGCTGATCGCGGTGTTGAAGCTCCCAGACGCAACGATAATCTGATATTTAGCGGCGGGAAGATAAGCCACGCTGTACATGCCATTCGCATCGCTTGCTGTTTCTCGTTTGACGAGAGTTTCCTGGTTGATGATTTGTATGGAGGCTCCAGAGATGGCCGCGCCTTGAGGATCGGTGATTTGGCCGGAAAACCGCCCACTCTGGGCAATGGCGGGCAGAGCCGCGAGACAGAGCAGGAGATTGAGCGAAAATCGACGAACGCTTCGCAGATGCATTGAAATTCAGATTCCTCTCGGTAAGGATTCTCGGCGCAGGAGGGAGCGCGACCGGAAAACGGCCTCTACTGTGTAAAACATCTGAGCGCAATGAATGTCCGGCGCAGAGGTGGGTGATTCACAGAGGTTTCACAGAAGGTGCAGGAGGGAGCTATCGGTGGTTTTGTATCAGCAACCGATCCGCCGCTACGGAAATCATCGACGATTCGCGAGCGACATCGGAGAGGATTGATAGGGCATCGCGTTGGCCGGAGTCTTTGCCCGCTGTAAGCTCCTGACACAGTCGCAACGAAGTTGACGCCATCTGTTCGAGATCGTCGGCGGTCGACAACGATCGGACTTCACGGGCAGCACCAGGGAACGCTGATGCAGGTAACGCAGGCGCCAGAACCTTGAGCACGCGAGCCTGATCGGCCAACGCCGCGTCGAGCTTCTCTTCGTGATCGCGCAGCAGTGCATCGTAAACTTGTCGGGCTTGCGCATCGAGAGGGGGTCTGGCCGCCGACTCGTGCGCCAACTCGCGTAGCGCGTGGCTCTGCTGGCTGATTCGCAGTGCCGAGTCAAGCATCTGCCACGTCGCCTGCGGGAACTCTTCAGGGCTTCGATGCTGACTCTTCAAATACACAAGGAGCGGTGATGGCAGCGAGACTGACTCCACCAATTTGATCGAGGTAGACTGAATGGACGTTGGTTTGGACACCGAGGCATCCTGCTCCGCAACCGTGGAGACCTTGGCGGTAACATGAGCCACGGAAGCCAACGCCGCCTGAAGTTGCTGCTTGCGCTCCGCCGTACTGGTCAACCCTCGGACCACAATGCCGTCGGGTTGGCGGATCAACTCGATTTGCTCGTTGACATCCGCGTTTTGACGGCTCAGGACAAGCCGCGCCTCCAACTCAGCCAGATTCAACTGCGGTTCCGTAAGGGCTGGAGGCGTAATTGGCGCTGGCAATGTCGCCCGTGTAGCAGGAAGCGGGACCGGTTGTGTCGCGTCTTCAAACCACTCACGACGTGCCTGGCCCCAGTCGAGCACCTGGTACCCGACTTCGGCGATCTCAACGACTTCCGCATCGCGAAACGTCACCGCGCGCGCCAGCGGATGGTAGTCCGCGGCACGCAGCGTGAGGGTCTCCTCTTGTACCTGATTCAAGGGGCTCGCGGGAACTGTTGTCCTGACCGTGATGAGCCCGGATGGCGAGTAGACAATGCTATCGGAGTATCCGCGGGAGTGATCGTGCCAGCTCTTGAAAGATGCTGCGGACAAAGGGCTTTCCCTGGCCACTCCGGCCATGGCCAGCCGGTTCTTCAGCGCGGCTTCATGTTGCGAAACAGAATGGAATTGCGCCGTCCGCTTTCCTTGCCGGTCGCGGTAAACAGCCCATTCGAATCGCTGCCCGCGCGTGCTTACTTCCACGCGCTCGAAGATCACTCCCGGCTGCGCTTGTAGACTGGGAGTTTCCTCCATCTCTGCTGCACGGATCAGCACCGCGTTGGCTGTCATAGCCGGACGTCGTGCGGGGGCTACGACCAGAAACAGCACAAACGTAGTTGCAGCTAGCAGCCCGACACCGATTAGGGCAGGCCGGGAAGGGAACTCCGCCGGCTGCGGTAACGTGAGCGGTAGCGCGGACGCGGGGGCTCGAATGTTCGACAGCAATCGGCGGCGGCTGTCTTCTTCATTCGGCATGAGCGCATCGACGGCGCGCTCAATCGGAGTCAATAATCGGAACAACTCGGCCTCCGCCTCTACAACGCTCCTGCGGCAGACAGGACATCGCGCGAGATGCCAACGGACGCTCCATGTGCGTGGATCCGCCGGGCTATGACGGACCGCCCACAACACTTGCTTTTCGGCAGGATGCTGTGAGTCGAAATGCCTCCGAATTGACGGTCGCTGCGCGTTAGGAATAACTGTGACTCCGTAGAAAATTCGTTACGCGATCCAGTGTGTCGGCCACGGTGCTCCGGCCTATCCCAAGAACCGATGCGATTTGCCGGTATCCAAGTCCTTGCGCTCGCAAATGTAAGCACTGCAGGTCGCGTTCGTTAAGTTCCTGGATTCCTGCGGCGACCCGCTGCTCGGCTTGGTGTTGTTGCAGGGCTCGCTCAGGATTCGGATATGGATCAATCAGCCACTCCGAAACCTCGCTTAGGTCTAATTCTGTGCCGTTCTTTTTGCGGGTCGTTGCAATGCATAAATTCACGCCGAGATTATGGGCGACGCGCCATACCCATCCACGCAAGTTGTGCCTGTTGCAATTCGCCCGCGACAGATGCTGAAACAATCGTAAAAAGGTCTCCTGCACGATATCTTCCGCCTGATCTGCACGCAAATGCAACCACACCAGATGACGAAAGATTGGAAGCCGCATTTCGGTAAACAACTCCAGAACTTGATCTTCCACGGATAGAACCCCGCCGGCCGCTGCTGACTCCTTTGCCGACAACTCAAGCGTACTGAGTGTTGTTTCTCCGCTTGCACTCAAGCTGAAACCTGCCATAGCTGCCACTCCTCTTATGCACGTCCCTGGTACATGCCTTTCAAGTCGTAGTCACGCGATTAGCTGTGCATCTGCGGGCCGAACGTTGAGGGTAAATGACAGGAGTCCCAGACTTCGGTGCTTGATTCGGATGGCCCGCCGCAGACAGCACCGACTGCCCCGTACCAAATTGGCTAGATGACGGGCAGAGAGACAACACAAGCGATGCATTTCCGGAAAGAAAAGAGTCCAGCCCATGGATGTGACACAGGGAGATTCTTCGCTCAACCGACTTGGAATTTAGTTCATTCCGGAGAATCGACAATGAACACGCGGTGAATTATGAGCAAAATCGCGTAGAGAATCTGCAAACAGAATTCTGTAACGTCTGGCCGAGCAGAGCAACATCGTCATCTGCGAATAGACGGCAAACGCGGGGTCAATTTGCGGCGAGGAGCCGGACATCGTCAACGCCAGATTGTTTTCGAGAATAGGAGAGGCCCGCGAAGAAAACGCGTTTGGTCCATGGCTCTCTCCCAACAATCCGAATCACGCCTGCTCCCCGCGGCATGCTGCGCGGACCAGACACACTGCCAACTCCCAACTAGGTGCTCCCCCAAACACTGGGCACTCCGACCATTCACGTTTTCACTTCTTGGAGAATCCTTATGACCCGTATGCTGAAACTGGGAGCGGCAGTAATTGCCGCTGGCCTTAGCCTCCTTCCGTCCCTTGCAGTCGCACAAACTCCCGCCGTCGTGATCGCCGTGGGCTCGTCTGCGCTTTGGCAGACCGGCGCCATCGCCTCCTGGAAACTGACCGGCAGCGCCCATCACTACACCTTTAAACTGACTGGTCCCACAACTGGTACAGGAGCCGTGGGGGTCATCGACAACCGCGACACAACAACCATCGGCGCCCAGCAAGGCAATCTTTCTATCACTTGGGATAACTCGACAACGCCCACGAAGATCTTCGCGGGAGTTAGTCTCGACTCCACAGTGGGCGATCGGCTGGTCTTTGGCACCACGGCTGCAAACGTCCCTGCCGGACAACTCGTGCTTCCGTCCACAATTCCGTCGTCCGCGAATCTGATCGGCGTCACTTGGGGATCGGATGACACCACGCTCCCCGCGGCTGTGGTTACAGCATTGAAAAATGCCCCCGGAGTCACGACGGCATTCACCGATATCCGTCCGGAAGACGCGGCTTTCGCAACGGCCCGCGCCTTTGCAATCCGCGGCGCATCGGTTTCCGACACAGCGCACAGTTATGCAGGACTCGGGTACAACGGCGCCAGGGTGCCGACTATAACGTCCACGGGGGCCGACATCAACTGGGTTCTAAGCTCGTTCTCCTCCACCGGTTTCCAGGTCGTTCCCTTCAACGCCCATCCCTCCGGCACTGACCCCATCAGCGGCGGGAATGTTCCCACCTATACCGTCTATCCTGTGGGCTACTCGCCCATCGTCGCGCTCGTCAATCGCACCAACTCCTCAGGTCTGGGCGCGGTGAATCCCAGCACCGGAAAGTTCTACATCACCAACCTGCCCTCTGCGGCCGCAGTCGACCTGTGGACTGGCTCCGACTGCAGTACTTCGGTCTTCGGCACGGGCGCTCCTAACGTGGCCTTGACTGTCAATGAGCGTGAACCCCTCTCGGGCACCTACAACACCTGGGAGTATCAGTACATCAACGTTCCGTACACATCCGTTCTGGCCAACCAGACTTCGCAGGAAAACAGTGTGGATCCCACCACCTCAACTGGAAATCCGCTCAACGAAAGCTGCTCGTTGGGTGGTGGCGTCCGCCGGCGCGCGATTGGAACCGGCGAGATGATCAACACGGATATCTTTGGCGTCGCGGATTCGATCGGCTACTCCTTCTTCACTTTCGGCAATGTCTCGAAGATCGCCGGAAGTTCCAGCTACGGCTATCTGACGCTGAACGGCGTCGATCCTCTTTTCAGCACCTACAGCACAGGACAGTTGCCGACCACAGGAACGCTGAGCTCCCTCTTCAGCAATGTGGCAAACGGCACCTACCCGGTGTGGTCCAATCTGCGCGTCGTCACCGTCTCGGACACGTCGAGCGCTGCTCAGACAGCGGGAAGCAGTCTGGCTGCCGAGATTATCTCCGACATTAGCAGCGGCGCCCAACTGCCGGACTTCCTTCCTTACAACTCCTCGTCTACTTCTCTCTACCGCGCACATTATTCGACCCCCTATACCTCCGGCACCATTTGCAATGGACCCGCCTTCACCTGCGGTGGGACCACCGGCAACCCCGAGAATGGCGGCGACGTGAACGGCAAAATCGAAACTACAGGGAATGTAACCAACACCCGCAATTAGGCGCTTCGCGAACCTGAGCTCGCACCGCACCCACAACCGTCAGGCGGGGAGATGACTGCCCCGCCTGACACTCCTCTCCTCCTACTTCTCTTGCAGGACGTGAATCCTTATGTCGTTTGAAGCGCAATTCGGCACGATCGGCAGAATGAACTGGCTTGCATCTTGCCTGCTGGTGGCAACTGCAGCTCTTACCGCGGCCGCGCAATCCGCACTCCCCGCGCCGTCCACCGCCAAGGATGTACGCCTGGTGTACGACGATCCGAACGAAGACCTACATGAGCTCTCCCTCAACGGCAGTCGCCTTGTCGCATCGCCGCCAGTTCCAGGCGGAAATGTCGAGACGGCCGATTACATCCGCGAGTACTACCAGATGCAGTGGCGCGGCGGCGATCCCCTCGATGTCTACGTCATTCGACCCAAAGCGGTGGCCAAGCCCCCAGTCACGATCTACCTCTACGGTTTTCCCGCCTCCGCCGACAGCTTCCGCGACGACGCATTCTGCAAGCTGATGACTCGCGGCGGAGTGGCTGCCATCGGTTTTGTGCCCGCGCTCACCGGCGAGCGATACCACAACCTGCCCGCACGAATGTGGTTCGTCAGCGAGTTGCACGACTCAATCGTGAAGACCGTGCATGACGTGCAGATGATCGTCAGCTATGCAGTTTCGCGCTCCGACCTTGATGCCAGCCGCATCGGCATCTTCGGCCAAGGCGCGGGCGCCACGATCGCTGGCTTAGCGGCTACTGTCGACTCACGTATTCGGGCCGCCGATCTCCTCGACCCCTGGGGCGACTGGCCGGAGTGGATGGCGAAATCGACACTGGTGCCTGAGAACGAGCGCCCCAACTTCCTCAAGTCCGATTATCTCCAGCCGTTAACGCCGCTCGATCCCATCCGGTGGCTCCCAACCCTCGCAGGGCGGCCGCTCAAACTCGACGATGCTCTGTATGAAACCACCACCCCCGCCGAAGCCAAGGCAAAGATCGATGCCTCGCTGCCATCAGGCTCCGTTCTGGTTCGTTATCCCACCCAGACCGACTACGAAAAGAACGCCCTCGCGGACGGCAAACTCGTCTCCTGGATCCAGGAGACACTCCTGGCCACGCATTCAGGCAATGCAACCAAGTCCGCGGCCGCGCACGAACGAACAACGGAGATTCCCGAGATTGCAAATCGCGCGCAGTCCCGCGACTGAGAACCGCTTCGACTTTGCTATTCCGGCGCCGCACATGCGGAGCTGAAACCAAAACCACCATCCACCCCCGGGAGACATTGATCCATGCGCATTTCAAAAGTTGTTTCCAGCCTTGCTATCCTGCTTGTCGCCACTGCTGCCGGCGTTCAGGCGCAGACGGTCAAAGCCACCTTCAACTATCCTCAAGGTGTCAACGCGTTAGCCGTGAACTATGTAACCAACCGCGCTTACGTGTTGCTGCCCAGCTACTACGGCCCCGGCGTTGGCGCCGTGCAAGTGCTCGACGGCAGGAACAATGCCGTCATCGCCACGTACCAGGTTCCAGTGGTCAACGCCATCGCCGTCAACCTGGTCACCGGCACGCTCTATGTCGGCGGCAGCGAACAATCCGACACCGGCGTTCAGTCTGTAGTGGTTGCTCTCAACCCCAGCACCGGCGCAGTGCTGGGAACCATTCCTGTCACCACCACTCCTGGATACGGCATTGTCGAACTTGCCGTGGACCCGGTGACCAACCGGATCTTCGTCTCGAACGCGAGTGACAATGCGATCACGATGATCAACGGCAGGACCAATACGGTTACCGCTTCGGAGCCTCTGAATGGGCAGGTTCCCGCGGGCCTCGCGGTAAACTTCCTGACCGGCAAGGTCTATGCAGCGCTGAACGATAACCAGGTCGCCATCCTGAGCGAGCGCGATGATTCGGTGACATACGCCACATACGGCAGCCAGACCAGTTCCATCGCTGTCGATCTGCTTCTCAATCGCGAGTACGTTACGGATATCGGCGGATCGGCAGACACCGTCGGCGCCCTCAACCACGCGGGAGCACCGCTAGCTACCTTCACCGTTGGCCTGTTTCCGCAGGGCGTTGACGTCGATTTCCTTACCAGTCTGGTCTTCGTCGCAAACGAAGCTGATGGCACGGTAAGCAAGATGAGCGCCCTCAGCAACTCCGTCCTCAGCACGACCCTAGTTTCTGCCAACAGCATCGCAGTGAACCCACAGGAATCGAGAATCTATGCCGTGGGCTCCAACTCGGTGACGGTTCTTACGGAAAACTAAAAATGCCCCATGGCTCTCTCTGCTGGGGGGCAAAGAACATCGTCCCTCAGCAGGTGGGCGTTGCAGAGTGGATCGCACAAAAGTCGAGCTTCCACTTCCCGACAGATTTATGAAGCGATGTCTAGGAGTATGTCGGACGGTTCTGTCGCGATAAGGAAGTGTGAACGATCAAAGGCCGCTATGGTCCAACTGCTTACGCTGCCAAGGCGTAGAAAAGCTGCGCGGCGGTTTGTCCGCCGTCGTCGTTTCTCATTTGCCCTTTCCTGATCATGTGCATGAGTTCGATTCCGGAGAGAAGGATGCGGGCCCAGCGAAAATCCTTCAAGCCGAGCATCGGCCTGGTTCGGCGTTTAATGGCACGGTGATCTTGCTCGACAATGTTGTTCAGGTACTTGACCTGGCGAACGACGATCCGCTCCCCAAGTCCGGCATTAATGGCTTCGAGAGCCGCTACATTCGAGCCACTCTTATCGACGGTCACTTTCTCTGGTGCACCGTTCTGCTCGAACGCCTGTTCGAAGAACCTGCATGCCGCGACCTTGTCGCGATGCGCCCGCAGCAAGAAATCGATGGTGTCGCCAGCCTTGTCAACGGCACGGTACAGGTACTTCCACTCGCCCTTAACCTTGATGTAAATCTCGTCCATGCGCCAACTTCTACCCACCTTGCGCTTGGATCCCCGGAACGCCTTCTCCAGCACCGGCAACAATGTGATCGCCCAGCGGTGCACGGTCGAGTGATCGACAGAAATCCCACGCTCGGCCATCATTTCCTCGGGATTACGAAGACTCAATGGATACGCGCTATGCCAGCGCACACAAAGCAGGATCACATCCAGAGGATAATGCAAGCGCATTAAAACCTTTGCCACCACCGGATTCAACGTCTGTCTCATCGTTCTCCAACAGCTCGCCGTCAGTGAAGAGAATGGCAGAATCGCTCTATTGCGACAGAACCACTGTGAATTGTCTAACGGCATCTACGGCTCCTTCCAGGTCGGATGCGGTTCCGGTGCCGCCCGAGCGGCGTATCTATTTCTGAAGGAGGTAAATCTGCATCGGCGCACCATCCAACCGCGCCGCCCAATTATATGCAGTGATGAAGATCGCATATTTGCCTTCAGGATTCCCGACTACAGCGACCGCAGGGAACGTGCACGTGTTATAGCCTTCCGCATTGACTCCAGTGGTCGCGGTTTCCCCGGCCCCCTGGTAGTTGGCACAGTTTTGGGCGGGGTCCAACACTGTAATAGTGGCGTTCAGATAGAGGCCGTTGTAGGTCCCGTCCTGATTACCTAGAATGATCGACATATCGGAGTTGGGGACCTCAGTGACATCGTCGTTGGGGAAGTCGCCACCCACGAGCATGCCGCCCCCTGAGCCTGACAGTCCGAACGAGACGGGGAACGTAAGCGCGACCGTCGGGGGTACCCCATTCAAGCCGATGGGAGTCGCCTCCTGGTAGACGAACCCCAGGTACTGTTGCGATGCGAGATCGGACGTCGAAAGGGGCGAGGCGGGCTCAATGACTCCTGCGACGGATGCCCCCGTGGCCAGAGCCTGGGTGGGATCGCTCTGATCGGCAACAAAGAATCCGGAAGGGCCAATTGAAATGGTCGAATCGGTTTCCGCGGTGGGATCGTGGCCGGATTGGCCCACACGTTGTTCAAAACGCTCTGCTGGCCGGTAAAACTGATCGTAGCCTGGTCGCTTGCGGTGCCGCAGCTGGCGCTGAAGGAAGCAGGGCCCTGAACTATGTTTCCCTGCATGTGTTCAAATTGCCATGATGTTCCCGTCGAGTCAGTGCTGGCTACCACGCTTCCGTAACCCAACGTCGGGCCTGCATTAATGTCGGCAGGAATGCCCACGTATTGAAAGCGAGAGCGGCCAGTGATCTGATAACAAGTTGTTTGAGGGACCGCAAAGACAGGGGGGTATTCAAGCCGCCAGGCCGAAGAATCGCGAATCGCCCCGTCACCTCAAGCGCGAGACCCGCGGGACTGCCGTTGGATGTGAGTGCCGTAAATCCATGGGTGATTTGAATTGCTTCGCTGGCTGGAGCATTCGGCGATGCGGGATACGTCACTGGCTGATAGCTAAATGTGCTACTTGTGTTATCCAGAGTGAGAGTCCACATTCCGGGACTCTGCACGCCGAAATAGGTATTCGCCGGCCCTGCAGTCGGAGGCGCGGGAAGGCCAACGGGCGCGGACGGACTGGGAATGATCAGTGAAGGTGCGCTGCCCGAGCATCCACTCACAACAGCCGCCGCGAGTGCCAGAGAGAGTGCGCTGGGAATGTGGCCAGATGTCCTAATCACTTCTTTTCCTCGCAATCTTGATCGTGCTTTTTGTCGACCCTTGCGCGGCAAATCAGCCGGACGCAAAGTGATCATCTTGCTTGTCAGAACGACAACTTGAGCGCCAGTTGTACCGTTCGCGGGCGATGAGCGTCGACCGGGTGCAGAAACGAACTCCCTGTGATGCAGTCGACGCCATCGCCGCCAGCCGCGCTGTAATATGAGGCATCGCCGCCGTAGCAACTGACTTCGTTCTGCGCCTGCGTGCCAAGCGTTGGATCGTAGATTCGGAATTGCGTGTGGTTGAAAAGGTTGAACCCTTCAACGCGAAACTCGACGTTGGCATGTTCAAAGACCGGGACATTCTTCTGAAGCGCTGCGTCCCAGTTCCATCGCCGGGGATTGTTCAGCACGTTCCGGCCCGCGGTGCCAAAGGTGAGCCCTCGTGGCGCGACGAAGGCCGCGGGATTCAGCAGGAGCGGCCCAAAACTCTTGCTGTTCTTCCCCCCGGACGGCCTCGACGAGCGGGGCGAGATACCGGACAGATCGGGATAGGAGCCAGATCCAACGCCATTCGCCACGCCTGCGTTGTCGAGTGTGCCCACACCGGTGGGGCCGCCGTTGTTGACCACCGTGAAAGGAATTCCGGTTTCGAAGAGGGTCAGGCCGCTCAGTTGCCATCCTCCTAGAACCGCTTTTAAGCTCTTCGATGTTTCCCAGTTGACCGACGTTCCCATCCCGTTTGAATCGTGCGAAGCCAGGTTGCTTGGATCATCGTCAGCGAAGTGAAGAAGGTGATCGAAGAATGTCGACGGCCCGTCGGCCCATCCCTCCCCCTCCCAAGGTTTCGCACGATTCAACGCAGATAGCAATCTTGACCTGCAACAGGTACCGGAGCATGTTCAACGGAATTGGCTTTATCCTGGCTCTAGTCGCCCTTTCACCCGCGCGGTGGTACGTCCTCGCCCAGGAGAAGGGCACAACATCCTCAGGGACACACGCGGCGCCTTCGCAGTTGTCCGACCCCGCCGAGCGTCCCGGCGCGCCTCCAGGAATTGAGAAGTGGGATACTCTCTCGCTCGACGGCAGCGACTTGCGCCCCGAGCGGCCCCTTACCGGGCAGACCGATGCCTTTCCCGAATTCACGCGTGAACTTGTGCGGGTGCAATGGCGCGATGCCGACCCAATCGACCTCTATATCGTTCGCCCCAGGGGTGTATCCAAGCCCCCTGTGGTTCTCTATCTTTATGGTTATCCTCGCGAAGCGGTGCGCTTTCTGGATCCAGGCCTATGCAAGACCGTAACCAGGAATGGCTTTGCCGCGATCGGATTCTCTTCCTGGCTAACCGGGCAGAGATATCACGATGTACCCATGAAGACATGGTTTGTCAGCGACCTCGAGCATTCGCTGGTGGGCACCACTCACGACGTGCAGATGGTGATCGAGTATCTTGCCACCCGGGGGGATTTCGATATGTCTCGTGTCGGGATCTTCGGGGAGGGGTCGGGCGGTACCATCGCGCTGCTGGCGGCCTCGATCGATCCTCGCATCAAGGCAGTCGATGTGCTCGATCCGTGGGGGGACTGGCCCTCCTGGCTGAGCGAATCGAGCGTGGTTCCAATGGCCGAGAGAGCCGACTATACCAATCCGGGATTCCTGAAGGGGGTTGCTCCGCTCGATCCTGTCGCAGTGCTTCCCAGGCTGATCTCGACTCGGTTACGCATACAGCAGAGCCTATGGAACTCCGACAGAGTACCCGCCGCCTCCCGACAGCGCATTGCCGAGGCAGTGCCGGCCAGCGCCGACCTCGCTCAATACAGTGACATGCAGGATTATTCGAACAAGGCCGGATCGAACGGGAAGATGCTCGACTGGATGCACACCGCGTTGGCTCCCGGAGCCGATGGGCCGGCAGTGACTCCAACAACATTCGCGCAAAAGGCTCTCCATGCAATCGACCGTTGACTTTGAGCCGTGTTGCTTTGCCTCTTGTGTTGAAATGGCCCGATCTCCGGCGCGCCCCACTCCGCCTTCGATCGATCCCTGGATCAGATTCAGGTCCAAGCTTTTCATCGCGCGTTCAATCATGCAATTGCTTCCGGGGCTATCCTGTTGGCCAGTCGACGGTCCGACAGCTGGCCGTCGCATCTCCCCCGAGGTCCCCCCATGAGCGTAAATCGTAGAGATTTTCTGCGTAAAGCTGCCAGCGTCTCAGCCGCAACCCTTGCCAGCACCCTGTCCGAAGCCAAGCCGCGGGTTCAGCCGCTTGATACCTTGTTGCCCAGTCCAGCCAGTTCAGGTATCGAGCACGTAGTCGTCGTGACGATGGAGAATCGCAGCTTCGACCATCTGCTTGGATGGATGCCCAATGCCAACGGCATTCAGGCCAGTCTCAGTTACCCGGACAACAACGGCAATCTCCACCCGACGCAGCGGCTTAACTATTTTGTCGGCTGTTCGCATCCAGACCCCGACCACTCCTATGCCGGAGGCCGTTCAGAGTATGACGGCGGCAAAATGGACGGATGGCTGCGCACCAGTTCGAACGACAGCTTCTCGATCGGCTATTACGAGGAAGCGGATCTGCCGCTCTTCAGCACGCTGGCGCGCAACTTCACAACCCTCAATAACTACTTTCCATCCATCCTCTCCTCGACTTTTCCCAACCGGGTCTTCCAACACGCGGCGCAGACCGATCGGCTGAACAATTCTCTCGATCTTTCTTCGTTGCCGACCATTTGGGATAGCCTCATAGACGCCGGGGTGAGCTGCCGCTACTATTATTCGAATGTTCCGTTTCTCGCCCTGTGGGGACTAAAGTACATCGGCCTTTCATCTTTCTATGACCAATTCAAGTCCGATGCGGCCAAGGGCGCGTTACCAGCAGTCTCATTTGTCGATCCATGGTTTACGATCCTCGACGACGGCACCGGCAACGACGACCATCCTCACGCCGACCTGCGAAAGGGCGAAAGATTTCTGCGCGAAATCGTAACGGCGCTGTCCTCCAGTCCCAAGTGGAACAACACCGTGCTGGTGATCAATCGAGACGAGTGGGGCGGGTTCGTCGATCACGTTGTCCCCCCACGCGTGATCGCGCCCAATACCGTGGATACCGATCTGGTTGCTGGTAGGGCGCTTCTGGGTTGCCGCGTTCCTACGCTGATTGTGTCGCCGTTTGCTCGCGGATATCCGGCAAAGCCGCGCATCAATTCCTTGCTGTTTGATCACACCTCGGTTCTCAAGCTGATCGAGTGGCGTTGGAATATCGCGCCGCTCACAGCGCGAGACGCATCAGACGAAATCGCCAACCTGGCCAGCGCATTGAACTTCACAAAGCCGGATGCCAGCATGCCACAATTGCCGGTAGTTCCCGAGCCTGCATGGAACCCATGCACGTTCTTCGACATATTCGATTCTCTGGACTCGACGGGTGGAGTGGCAAAAACAGAGAAGGCAATGGCCGTTGCGCAGGCGCAACACAACACGGGCCAGGACAACGAGACCTACGACTTTTATCTCCTGTTGAAATCGGAGCGTATGCAAGGCTGGGGACTGCCGGAGAAGCTGAAAGAGAAGTAGAACGTGCGATAGCCAAGGGGCGCAATCTAGATAAACTTCGTCTGGACCGGGCTTTGCGGGCAAGCGGCCACAAGCGCTCCACATGCGAGCAGATGACTCTTTTCCTGGCCACGGAAAAGCGCCGTGCCACGAGTCGTTCTTTGCCTCTCTGATGTGTTGCGAATGTTTCGATCGCCGGCTCGTTTCCATCCGCGGATCTGATTCACCAGCCAATGGTTTTCACAAGAAAGTCAATATCTTTTGACATCGGCACAAAGTACTATACGCCGATGTCTGCTATTCCATTGGGTGGGTTATCCCCCTCGTCGCCTCGCCAGGAATTTCCGCTGGTGACTTAGCAGCGCCGGCGTAAACCGCATCCCCGCAAACTTCTAGTTTCCCGGAGGAAAAAGTATGCATGCTACGGAATGGATAAAGAACAGTTGTGCTTTTCTCATGATCGCCGCGCTGATTTCGCAACCGGTTTCCACGCTCGCACAGGACCACGGCAGCGAATCGGCCGATGGAACCAAGAAGCTGGTCGAAATTGCACCAAAGTCCAGCACTGAGGTTGCTCGCCATCCGCTTCGCGTGGAAGATTCGCCGTACCTCTCTCACGAGCAGAAAGTCGATTTGCTGCGCAAGGAAATCAAATACGTCTTTGTTCTCTTCCAGGAGAACCGCTCTTCCGACTTCTACTTCGGCACTTACCCGGGAGCCAATGGCCTGTTTTCTCAGCCGGCCGCGCAAACTCCTGGCTTTAAGCAGCCGATCGTGACGAGCTCTTCAATCTCACCCCGCTGGCCGATCTTCCGGACGAAGCTGCAGCGCGCTGCTTTTGGCTCGGCGGCGTAACTGACCCCAACTGGGCAGTCGGGGTATTGGGTCTTTGCCGTATTCAGAATGTCGGCGCTAGAGCAGACATCGCTGAAATCCCCGTTCCGCTCCGCCGTCGAAGGCACGGCCTGGTTGTAGGCCATGGGCGTCTTCTCCAGCCGCGCTTCTTACGAGAGGAAAAAGAAAGTCCTGTCCCTATTCCGATTGTAGGTGCCGGGAATATAGAGCGGGCCGCCAATCGTTCCGCCGAAGTCATTTCGCCGATAAAGCGGCGCGCCTTTCGCTGTGTTATCAAAATAGTTGCGCGCGTTGAACATCTCATTGCG
>Ga0224528_1000751_pt1 | contig 23963 bp, 12 predicted proteins | sample CBST25metaG_2_FD_179888 | JGI IMG/M metagenome (GOLD analysis project Ga0224528, IMG submission 179888) | Peat soil microbial communities from Stordalen Mire, Sweden - C.B.S.T25 | ecosystem: Environmental > Terrestrial > Soil > Wetlands > Peat | place: Sweden: Norrbotten County, Stordalen Mire...
GGGCGGGTATTGTTAAGGTTCGGTTGATTTGCCGGTGCGCTGCTCGCGATAGCGCGGGCCGCAGATCTGTCCCGTTAGGTTCCTGCGGCCGACCTGCATTGAATAGTCTGATCGAAGGAGGCATGTTCCTTATGAGAGATCTTCCTTTGGCGAAGGTTTTCCACTTGATCGAGCCGGGGCCGGTAGTGCTGCTGACCACGGCGAGCAAAGGCCGCGCCAACATTATGACCATGAGCTGGCACATGATGGTGGAGTTTGTTCCGCCGCTGATCGCCTGCATCGTGAGCCCCGCGGATTATAGCTACAAGGCGCTGCGTGCGACCAAGGAATGCGTGATTGCCATTCCGACGGTCGATCTTGCGACCAAGGTGGTCGAGATCGGCAACTGCTCCGGCAACGACGTGGACAAGTTCGAGGCTTTTGGTCTGACGACAGTGCGCGCAAAGAAGGTGGCAGCTCCCCTGGTGGCCGAGTGTCTCGCCAACCTGGAATGCAAGGTGGTGGACACCCGGATGGCCAACAAGTACGCACTGTTCATGCTGGAAGTCGTCAAAGGCTGGGTGGATGCGCAGCGCAAGGAGCGCAGAACCTTCCACGCCAACGGCGACGGCACGTTTGTGGTGGAAGGGCGCACCCTCGACCTGAAGAAGAAGATGGTGAAATGGCCGCAGTTCGTGTAATTTCTGCGGAATGGGCGCTGGAGTCGAAAACTCGTCAGCGCCCTTCCAGGGCAGCGTGGTTTTCGCAAGATTCCGGGAAGCCTGATGGTTGTTTTCAGGCGCGGCCGGCAAATTCCTTGGTTTCCGTGTAAACCTTGATCTTTTCGCCCTCTTCGACGAAGAAGGGCACGCGGATTTCCAGGCCTGTTTCGAGCTTGGCGTGCTTGGTGACGGCGCCGCTGGCCGTGTTGCCGCGGACGCCCGGCTCGGTGTAGGCGACGGTAAGCTCCACCTGGCCGGGCAATTCAATCCCAATTGGATTGCCGTTGAACTTTTCGATCTTGATGATCGAGCCCTCGAGCATGAACAGGAGCGCGTCGCCGAGTTTTTCGCTGGCCAGGGAGATGGTGTCGAAGCTCTCCTGGTCCATGAAATAGGAGCCGTCGGCGTCGGAGTAGAGGTAGGAAGCCTCGACGGTTTCCAGATCCGGCTCCTTGAATTTGTCGCTGGCCTTGAAAGTCTTGTCGAAGACGGCCCGTGTGAGCAGGTTGCGCATCTTCAGGCGGACCAGGGTCTGGCCGCCGCGGGCGGTGGGCGTGGAGACTTCCACGTCGATGCAGTAGTAGGGGGCGTTTTCAAACTCGAAATACATCTTGCGCTTGATTTCAATCGCGTCGATCAGTGCAGCCATGATTTCCTCTTTATGGAGCGGATTGGAGGGCGCGCGGCAGCAGACCGTCGCGCCTTGGCTCCTCAATATAACTCTCTAGAATATCAGGCGGAAGGAACGAGCTCCGGCGAATGAACGGCACCGCCGACCAGGACGATTGCGATTTCACGGGCCTGCTCTGCTCGCAGAAGCATCCTGAACAAACACACCCCCCGCGCGGGGTGAGGTCGCGGGCATGATCCTTTCGCCATGCACAGAAGCTCTTGCCGATTCTCCGCAAAGTCCCAGCTATTGGGTCGAGACGGTCCAGCATGAGGGCAATTGAGGTTGCCGTTTTACACGAGAGAACGTCACATCAGTGACCATTTGGCGTCAAAATTATCATTTCTCTCTTGCATTCCCTTGCTCGTGTGCGCTATTGTGTCGCCGGTAGCTGAAATTTGCGCATTTACGGTTTCTACATGGCTATTTGGCCGCGCTGTACCGCACGAGCGCAAATCCAGTAGGGACGGCCAAGCGGAACCCGCAAGCAGGCGTCCTTTTCAACCGGCGACAGCTCTCGCTGTCAATGTTGCCTGCATCGCAACGACGGGCACGTCCTCCGATCCAGTTGCCAACAAAGGCGCCAGCCCAGGCACTGCGCCAAGTTGGATGTTTTCTTGAACTGATCGAGGCGCGCGGGAGGAGGGTATGTGGAGGCCCTGAGTGCTCATGTGTTTCTCAAGTGAACACTTCAGAAGCGGCGAAGTTGGCCTGCGGAATGAGCCAATTCCATGGCAGCGGATGATGGATACGATTGATTGGAAATGCGGCGATATGATGCCGTTTCGCCAATGAATACGCGACCCGACGAGTATGCGCTTGTAGCTCCCGACCTGAATCGCGCGTGATTGACCCAGTGGTTCGAGCTACAAAGTTCTAAAGTTCTTTTGGTATTCCTATCGGGTTTAGTCCGGACTGTTGCTGAATCGCATTGATCGACGATTCGCTCGATCGACACGTCCGGGAACCAAGCCGTCCATCTGATGTGCCAACAGTAGCCAAGAGCGGGAGCGTAGTCCCAGCAGAAGTATTCTGGGGCGCCTAGAGAACTCCCGAGCATGAACGTTTACCAGATTATTCGGAGGGTACAATGACAATGACCACGGCGACATCTAGTGCAGATTCGTTGATCTCGGATGTCAAGCAACTTATCCATTTCTGGCTTCCATCCAATAACTCGGCCCACAGGCAAAGCTCCGGCATGGGGCGAACCTCACTGTTCTGGCTGCTAGCTGTTGTTCTCGCGTGCTCTCCGTTCACGGCGCGCGCCCAGGAGCTCAGCGCAACACTTACCGGGACAGTTACCGACTCGACCGGCGCTGTCATTCCTCATGCTGCGCTGACCGTTACACTGAACGGCGTCGCCGGCGCCGGCCGCACCGTGCAGACCGACGGCGCAGGCAACTACACCGTCACCAACCTTACGGCGGGAACTTATTCCATTACCGTGACGGCGGAAGGCTTTCAAACCTTCAAGGGCAATAACATCGTCTTGAACGTCGCTGAAAAGCATGCCTTCGACGCCCAGTTGAAAGCTGGTGCCGTTACTACTGTCGTGAACGTGGAAGACAATCAGATATCGATCGACACGGAGAGCAGCGCCCAGGCAGGCACGATCGACGGCGTTCAGTTGCGTGAACTGGAAATCTCGGATCGCAACTTTGCCATGCTCGTTACCCTGCAACCGGGCGTCGTCAACGCGGGTCTGGGCGATGAGGCGAACACCGAGAGCAACACAGGGCTTGCCGTCAACGGAGCGCGTCCCTTCGCCAACAACTGGACGGTAGACGGCGCCGACATCAACGACTCCGGCTCCAACAACACACTTGTCAACGCTCCCAGTATTGACGCCATCCAGGAGTTCACCCTGCAGCGCGGCAGCTATGACGCCGGTTACGGCCGGTCCGGCGGCGGCCAGGTTCTGGTGGCCACCAAGAACGGCACCAGCTCCTTCCATGGCGATGCGTATGAGTTTGTGCGCAACACCGATCTGGATGCCAACGACTACTTCACCAAAGCCGGCGGCGGTGCACGTGCGGTCAACCATCACAACGACTTTGGGTACACGCTCGGTGGCCCCATTTACATCCCCAACCACTACAACGCCGACAAGAAGAAGACCTTCTTCTTCTGGTCCGAGGAATGGCAGAAAATCAGCGCTCCACTCACGGGTCAAGTGCCTGCAGCCAATGCCTCCGAACTTAGCGGCATCATCGCCGATGCGGCCGTGGTGGATTCGAATGGCCAGGCAACCGGAGCTTATGTTCCTTATGCTGTCACTGGCGTGAACACGTGCGCCGGTATAACTCACGACCCGGTTGCGCACCAGAGCACCATCCCTACAAGCTGCATTACCGGCAAGAATGAAGCGGTGATCAACACCGCAATCTTCGCCAAGTACGCGGCGAACTCTGGCAGCAACTACATCTACAGCACCTCGCAGAAGAATGACTTCCGACAGGAGATTCTGCGCATCGACCACTACTTTACCGACGCGCTGCACTTCTATATGCGCGGCATGCAGGATTCCGTCCCAAGCGAATCGATCGGGGGGATGTGGACCGGGGCCGATTATCCTGGTCTGTCGGACTTCAACACCAACACTCCCGGCAAGAACGTAGTCGCCAATCTGACTTGGTCGATCAATCCACATATGGTCAATGAACTTGAAGCTGTATACGCCCAGGGCGAATATGTTGCCACTCCTATGCCCGGCCAGTATTTCAATTCGACCACGGTTTCCAGCGCATTGACCAACAACTGGACCTATCATGACCCGTACGGACGTAATCCAAGCATCAGTATCGCTGGCGTAGCCTCATACAATGCTGGTTACGGCCCCTACCACGAGCGCAACCTGGATCGCAGCCTCTTTGATAACTTCACATACGTCGTGGGAAGGCACACCCTGCGCGCCGGCTTCCAGTTCCAGCAGATGCTTAAGACGGAAAACGGTACCAGCGGCAATCCGCTGTTTACCTTCAGCAACACCTCATCGGGCGCCATAGGAAATGACACCTGGGTGGCAGACCCATCCTGGAGCTTTGGCGAGTTTCTGCTCAGTAATGTCTTCCAGTACACGCAGAAAAGCAACGATACCATTCCTGGACTGCATTACATCAATAGCGAAGCCTATGTGCAGGATGACTGGAAGGTCAGCCATAAGTTGACCATCAATCTGGGGATTCGCTGGAGCCGCTTCCCCGCGCCTGCGGACAACAGAAATACGCTGGTCAACTTCGATCCTACCGTCTATGACAGCGCCAAGGCGCCGGCCATCACCCCAGGGCTCTCGGCTAACGGTGGCGGAAACTTTGTGCTCCCGGCAACAATTACTTCGACAACCCTGATTCCGGGCACCTACGCCAATGGAATTATCCTCCCCACCGGCACGGAGTGCACGGCTGGTAAAGCGATCGCTCCCACAGCCTCTTGCTCCCCGTACGGATCCACTGTCAACCCGAACTACAATACCAACTTTGCTCCGCGCATCGGTTTTGCCTATAACCCCGACGGACACGGTACCACCTCGATCCGCGGCGGTTTCGGAATCTTCTATGACCGCTTGCTCAACGGCGACTGGGAATGGGACGCCTTCTATAGCCCTCCGCTGGTGCAGACTTCCACCATCAACATTGCCAATTTCGATCAGGTCGGCGGAGGAGCAAGTTATATCAGCCCCTCACCCAACAGTCTGTATTCCACCGGAACCCCGGCCTTCAAGGCCCCCAACTATGCCAACTACAACCTGAGCGTGCAGCGGCAGCTTTTGCCCACTACAACAGTTGAGGTCGCCTATGTGGGCAACGTGGCTCGTCACCTTCTGGGCGACTTGGACGCGAACCAGCCCAAGGTCGGCACCCGCGTTGGCGCTGCAGCCGATACCACCGACGACGTCAACTTCCTGCGCCCCTACCAAGGCTACGGAGCCATGTACAACATGTCTCCCATTTTCACCAACAACTACAACTCGCTGCAGGTTTCGGCGAATCACAAGGCGCACGGTCTTGCAGTGGGTATTGCCTATACCTGGTCGAAGGATCTGACTACGAGTTCTACGGAACGTGGCGCCGAGTCCTCCAACACCTACAACATCAAGATGGACTACGGCCCTTCGGCTTCCAACACTCCGCAAGTCTTTGAAGCCAGCTACGTCTACGACCTGCCGTGGTACGCAAAGCAGCGTGGCGTGGTGGGTCACATTGCCGGCGGCTGGGAACTATCCGGCATCACGTCGGCGATCTCCGGAGTCTCTCTGCAAGTAACCCAGGGCGAGGATCCGTTTGCCGTCAACGGTAACAACGGTATCGGTCTTGCTCAACAGCAGAACCCGCAGATCCGTGTCAATCAGACTGCTGCTGTTCACCTCACCAAGAAGGTCGGCCAGTGGTTTGACTCGGCTTCCTTCTCCAAGGCGACTTCGGGAGCCTTCGGCACAGAGCACAACGGTGCGATTCTAGGACCTGGTATCCAGAGATGGGATCTGGCAGCGATCAAAAATGTAAAGATCGCCGAACGCGCCAAATTCCAATTGCGTGGTGAAATGTTCAACGCATTCAACCACGCGAACTTCAACGCCATCGACACCAACATCGACCATCCTGCGCCTGCTAGTGGAGGGTCCTTCGGCACAGTGACCAGCGACCACGGTCCGCGCATCATTCAGGTCGCCGGAAAGTTCATCTTCTAGCGGTTGACTGGAACCGCTTTTCGGCGTGTATCCAATGCGAACGACCAGGCCGAGGCGAAAGCTTTGGCCTGGTTCTTCCTTGCAACATGTTTCTGGACTTAAGAGAGGCTGTAGCCTTTCATTTGCTGATTCTGGGGATGCCTTCACCTGGGTCAGTTGCCGAACAATCGAGCCACTTGCAAAATTGCATTCCGTCGGAAGATATGCGTCAGGGCACGACTTTAGTCGTGCCGCAAATAGCTCATTCAGACTTTCCTGCTTTAGCCGCTGCGTAGTCGCAAACGAATGAAAACAAATAGACGCAGGGGCTAAAGCCCATAATCTTTTTGATCGTCTTTCGGCACGACTGAAGTCGTGCCCTGACACTTCCTGCTATCTCTATGGAGTTTTGCAAGTGGCTCAATCTATTGAGGAGTGTTCCTTATGTCGGAGTCTGCAAGGCCGGGTCGGTGTCGGTTCGTGCTGCTGAGCTTGTTGGTCCTGGTGGGATGTTGCTCGCGGTCACTTGCGCAACAGCAATACCATGGAAGAGCCTTCGGTGCATATTTTGAAGAGTGGGGAAGCCGCTACGCAGCTTATAACATATCCGATTTGCAGAAGAGCGGCGTTGCCGATCAACTGACCTACCTGTTTTACGCATTCGGCAGTGTAACTTCCAGTTCGACGCCGGTTTGCGCGGTTGTCGATCCGGTGGCCGCTTATCGGGATTTATCCGTCCCCAGCGTGAGCGGCAAGCCTTATCTCGCGCCACCCTACGGGCACTTTGGCGCAATCCTGCAACTCAAGCAACTTCATCCCAGACTAAAGGTGCTGATTTCACTGGGTGGTCAACTGGGCGATGCTTCCGGATGGGTGGTCGCGTCGCAAACTTCGGTGGGCCGCGCGGCACTCGTCTCCTCCTGCATCGACATTTTTGTGAAGGGGAATATCGCTCCCGGCACTCAAGCCCCAGGATTGTTCGATGGTTTCAATATTGACTGGGAATTTCCGGCGGCGGCGGACAAGGAGCATTTCACGGCCCTGCTGAAGGAATTTCGTACGCAACTGAATGCTCTGTCGAAGGCGACGCACAAACAATATGTTCTGTCCTTCGATTCTCCCGCGCTTCCCCATCACTATGTGAACATCGATCTGAAAGCCGCTGCCGCGCAAGTGGACTTTCTCACCATCGACGGTTATGACTATGCCGGGCAATCCGACAAGCAAACCAACGAGGCGTCGCCGCTGTACGCAACGGACAGCAAATCCAAACGCACCAAGGCGCTCAGTATCGATGAAACCGTACGAGCCTATTTGAATGCGGGCGTGCCGCCGGAGAAATACTTCATGGGGTTCCCGATGTATGCCGTGGGATGGACAGGCGTTGCCAACGTGAATCATGGTCTGTACCAGGACGCAACAGGCGTCTCACCGGTTCTTCTGGCCGATGGATCGGGGCTGTGCCCGAATCCGGACAAAACTTCGCCCTCGCCGGGTTGCGACCCCCTGTTAACCGCTGGAAATCTGACTTATTCGACCATCGCAAATCTGATTGGCAAAAATGGATACACCGCATGGTTCGATACCGAGCGGGAGGGAGCGACACTCTACAATACGACCACGCGAACCTTTTACACTTACGACGATCCTGTTTCCGTGGCCGCAAAGACGGCCTTCATCAAGAAACATAAACTGGGCGGTGCGTACGTATGGGCGCTCGGCCAAGACGATGCCAAGGGGTCGCTAACAAAAGCGATTACGGCCGGGCTTAAGTAACCGGTTCCAATCGGGATCAATCCGCGCGTGATATCCCACAGAGGGCTGCGAATATGCCCGTGAATCTTCGGCAAGACTATCCCAAACCGACGTAGCGCGCCGGGAACAACGCACGGTCAAATCGTCTCCGGTTCGCCGTTCATTCCCAGCAACTCCGCCAGGGCATTGGCCTCGGAGTTGCCGATGCTCAAGTCCCTGCAGACCAGATTCAGCCGCACATCTCGCGTTTTGCCGGCGGGCAGTGGAAGCACTACGAAATCGCCTGAGTCCAGTTCGGGCTGGATGCGGTACTTTGGAAGCCAGCCAAAACAGAGCCCGCTACGAACCGCGGCGATGGCCGATTCGATTGTTCCAACTGGCAGCACGCGTTGCGCCGGAAGCCGCGGTTGCTGCTTCGTACTCCCGGATGCCGTGCCTTCGATGGTTACCAGCATGTGCTGCATCAGATCCGAGCGGGAGAGCCTGCGCCGGATCGAGAGCAGAGGATGGTCATGCCGGACAACGGCGATCATTTCGATCACCAGGATTGGCTTGGCAAAGATCTCGCGGGAGAGCAGTCCGGTCACGCAGAGTTGAGCGTTATGGAGCGAGAACTCCGAGTCCGCCGCGAGAAACGTGCCCTGCCGGAGCTGTGGCTTCACGTGTGGAAAACTGCGCGAGAAACTCGCCAGAGCCGCGAACAGGCGGTCGTCGGGAAACAGGCTGTCCACGGAGAGCCTGACCTCGGAGGCGCCGCCCGAGGCCATCAGGCGGGCGCGTTTCTCAAGTTGCTGAAACCCTTCCAAATGGGGTTCCACATCGGCCAGAAGCACCCTGCCGAGTTCGGTCAATTGCGCCTTCCGTCCGTGGATTTCAAAGAGCCGGATGCCCAACTGGCCCTGCAAGCGTCCGACGGCATAGCTGATCGTCGATTGGGAGCGATTCAGCTTCTCAGCGGCAGGCGCAAAGCCTCCCAGTTGCACCACGGTGTGCAGAATCTCCCAGGCATCGAGCGTTGTGTCCATGAGGCAAGAATACATCGAATAAATCGATATACCCGCTGAAGAATTGCGACTATTCTTCGAGAATCTCTATCAGGTACCATGCGTAGGCCAGAAAAGGCGCGCCCGGGGGCGGCACGAACGACCTGGGCCGGAATACGCTTACCGGCGCGGAGCTGGGAATGGAGATCTTCTCATGATGAAAATTGGAATTGCAGTACTGCTATTATCGAGCGTCTGCTGTGCACAGAGCCCTGACGGGTTCCAGCCCGCGTCCACCAACGTGTGGGGCGCGGAGTATCCTCGCGTCGACGCCGGCGGCAGGGCCGAGTTCCGGGTGAAGGCGCCGGACGCAACACAGGTTCAGGTGGATTTCTGGGGCAACCCGAAGCTAGCCATGGTGAAGCAGTCCGATGGATTCTGGACCGCGACCTCCGCACCTCTGGTGCCGGGTTTCCATTACTACAGCCTTGTCATTGACGGCGTGGCAGTCAGCGATCCCGGCAGCCATACCTTCTTTGGCGGAGGCAAGGACGCCAGCGCCATCGAGATTCCCGAGGCCGGGTCCACCTACTATCTGCCGCAGGATGTTCCACACGGCGGCGTCCGTGAGGTTTGGTATTTCTCCAAGGTTACCGGGAGTTGGAGGCACGCCCTGGTCTATACGCCGCCAAACTACGACACGCAGTCCCGCGAGCGCTATCCGGTTCTGTATCTTCAGCACGGCGGCGGCGAGGATGAAACCGGCTGGATCAAGCAGGGCCATGCAAACTTCATTCTCGACAACCTGATCGCGGAGAAGACATCGAAGCCGATGATCATCGTGATGGCCTATGGCTATGCAAAGCCTGCCGGTCATCCTCTGTCGGACTCTACCGGGAAACCCTTTGGCTCGCCCGATATGATGAAGGCCATGCAGGAGATGTCGGCAGCTTTTGAGGCCGATGTGACCCAGGCGCTGATCCCCTACATCGACGCGAACTTCAGAACCATTGCCGACCGCGATCATCGGGCTATGGCGGGTCTTTCCATGGGCGGCATGCAGACCTTCCAGGTCACCTTCGACCACCTGGATCTGTTCTCGTACATTGGAGGATTCAGTGGCGCGGGTGGAATGTCGATGATGCGTGGCGAGGAGAAGCTGGACATGAAGACAGCTTTCAACGGCGCTCTGGCCGACCCCGCGGCTTTCGCCAAGCGTGTGCACTTGCTGTGGATCGGCGTTGGGACCGAAGAGCCTGCCAGGATGCATGACGGCATCGAAAAGTTCCACACGGCGTTGACCGACGCGAACGTCAAGCACATCTTCTACGAGTCGCCGGGCACCTCGCACGAGTGGCAGACGTGGCGCCGCGATCTGAAGGACTTTGCGCCCAGGCTTTTCCAGGCGGCCGGCCACTAATGATCCGGCATGAAACGGATTCATCGGAGTATCCCACCCTTTCCGCACAAAACGCGGAAAGGATGGGGCACCCAGTCACAGTGCTTTCGTGCCGGATCAATAACAAGGTTGACATCCCAGGGCCGGCGCTTTGGTGGCGGTCGAGAAGCGATGAGGCATCTTTGTCCCGTGCACTTTCGTCTTGATGAAAGAGGATTGAACCTTTGATTTCCAAAATAGCTTTGATTGCTGCCGCTGCGGCGGGGCTCTTGCTGGCGCCCTGCCAGCGCGTCATCGGCCAGAACACTCCGGGCATGCCGCCGATGCCAACGCAGGCGCCCAAGACGCTCCCCTTTGTCAGCCCGCTTTTCGGCGACAACATGGTGCTGCAGCGCGGTAAGGCGAATACGATCTGGGGTTGGTCGGAACCCGGAGACAAGATCCAGGTCGAGATCGGCAACACGAAAGCATCCGGCGTCGCGGGCGACAATCGCCGCTGGGAAGTGAAGATCGACCCGCCAGCGGTGGGTGGCCCTTACACCATTAAGATCAGCGGTCGCCAGACGGTTGAGCTGAACAACGTGCTGGTCGGCGACGTCTGGCTCTGCGGCGGCCAGTCGAACATGGGCCTGCCCCTGCGCTTCGCACGCACCGGAGCCGAGGACGCAAAGACGGCCAACTATCCGGAGATTCGCTTCTTCTCGGTGGTTGGAAATTCCGCCTACCGGCACACGGACCTGATTGGCGGCAAGTGGTCTGTACTGACGCCCCAAACAGCGGAGTGGGACTCTGCGGTGGGGTTCTACTTTGCGCGCAAGGTGGAGCAGGAAACGCATGTGCCGCTGGGCATGGTGGTTGACAGCGTGGGCGGCACGCCGGCCGAGTCCTGGGCCAGCGCCGAGGCCCTGCGCCCTCTCCATGATTTCGATATTCCGCTGGCCGAAGTAAAAAGGCTGGCGGACTCTGGCGCACCGGAGTACGGCAACTTTGTGATGCACTGGTACGACGAGTACGACCTGGGCGTGAAGGGAAAATGGGCGAGCCCGGAGTTGGACGATTCGGAGTGGAAGACGGTGAAGATTCCCGGCGGCTTCGCCGAACTGGGCGTGCCCACCGAGCCCGCCCTGGTCTGGTTCCGCAAAGAAGTCGTGCTGCCCGATCCGCTGCCGGCGGGAAGGATGATGCTTTTTCTCGGCTCCATCGAGCGCATGGACACGGTTTACGTCAACGGGAAGGAGGTCGGCGGCAGCTCCTGGGTAGAGAATCCGCGGGTCTACTTCCTCAACAATGCGCTCAAGCCGGGGCGCAACACGATTGCCATCCGCGTTCTGAAAACCAGACCTGACGGTGGATTTCTTGGCAAGCCGGAAGATCTGCATCTGATGCTGGGCGACAAGAGCACGATCGCCATGGCGGGTGAGTGGAAGGGCAAGGTAAGCGTGGACGCGCATCCGCCGCATCCTTTGCCCATGGCGTACGAGAACTGGCCCGTCATGCCGACGGTGCTCTACGAAGGCATGCTGAGGCCGGTGGCGCCGCTGGCGATTGCCGGGGCCCTCTGGTACCAGGGCGAACAGAACTCCCCGCGCGGCTACCAGTACCGGAAGATTCTGCCGGCGATGGCCGCCGATTGGCGCAAGCTCTTTGGGCAGGGGGACTTCCCGTTTTATATCGTCGGCCTGCCGGCCTTCAAGCATCGCAGCGCCGTTCCGGTGACTGGCGACGAGTGGACTGAAACACGCGAATCGCAGGCCATCGCAGCCGCCACCATCTCTAACTCCTGCCTGGCCGAAACCATCGATACCGGCGACCCGGACAATATTCATGCGCAGGATAAGCAACCGGTGGGCGAGCGGCTGGCCCTGTGCGCGCTGGCAAACCACTACGGCAAGAAGGTGGTGTACGCGGGACCGACGTTCGCCTCGGCCGACAAGCTTCCGGGCGCCATCAAGATTCACTTCACGCATACCGACGGAGGCCTCGCGGTGAAGGGCGCAAAGCTGGAGGAGTTTTCGGTCGCTGGCGAAGACCGCAAGTGGCACTGGGCCGATGCGCGCATCGAGGGCGACGCGGTGGTTGTCTCTTCGCCTGAGGTACCCAACCCTCAGGAGGTCCGATACGCGTGGCAATCCAATCCGGCCGCGACCCTGTATAACGGCGCAGGCCTGCCCGCCGTTCCCTTCCGGACCGACACCTGGCCCGGGATCACGGAAAACCAAAGGCCCTATTGACGGCATGGGATCGAGAACGTCCGGCGAATCGTGCCGGTTGAATGAAATTGAGAATGCTCGCAGCTAACAGCCTGTGGTGAAGGTAAGTTCAGTGTGAAAAACGTCCCTCAGGGGCTGAAGCCCCTTTCATTCCAGAACAGTTACGGCACGGCTGAAGCCGTGCCCTTTCAAAACTCGACTTTAACCGCAGGCTGCCAAGGAAGGACTTTGAAAGTGAAATCGATTCTTCTCGCAATTGCAATTGCCGCAATGCCGTGCATGGGTTTAGCCGCAAGCACCACTGCGAAGGTTGAGCAGGGAACGTTGCAGGGCACAAGCGAAGCCGGACTCACCGTATATCGCGGCGTTCCGTTCGCAGCCCCACCCGTCGGCGATCTGCGCTGGCGTCCCCCGCAACCCGCCGCAAAATGGGCGGGAGTGCGCCCGGCGGACAAGTTCGCGCCGCAATGCGTGCAGGGCATCCCGTCGATCACGACGAGCGAGGACTGCCTCTATCTGAATGTCTGGAGCCCGGCCAAGTCAGCCTCAGCCCGGGTTCCCGTGCTGGTGTGGATCTATGGCGGTGGCTTTTCCGTCGGCGGCACCTCGGTCCCAACTTACAGCGGCGAAGTTCTGGCCAAGAAGGGCGTGGTGCTGGTCAGCATTGGATATCGGCTGGGATCGCTCGGCTTTCTGGCGCATCCGGAGCTAAGCGCGGAGTCGCCGCAGCATGTCTCGGGCAACTACGGGCTGCTGGATATGATTGCCGCTTTGCAGTGGATCAAGAAGAATATCGCTGCCTTTGGCGGCGACCCGGACAAGGTCACCATCTTCGGCGAATCAGCCGGAGGAATAGCGGTGAGTCAGTTGTGCGCCTCTCCGCTGACAAAGGGCCTCATCGAAGGCGCCATCTCGGAAAGCGGCGGATCCTTCGGCCCCCCGCGCGTCGCAGGCCAACCGGGCGAGAACATGCGTCCGCTGGCCGCCGCGGAGCGGGATGGCGTGGCTTTCGCCAGCAACGCGGGAGCCACATCCATCGCGGAGCTTCGCAAACTGCCGGCGGAGAAGGTGCTGGCCGCCACGCGCGGCATGGCCTGGCCAAATGTCGATGGCTGGGTCATTCCCTCGGATCAGTACACGCTCTACGACGCAAAGAAATTCAATGACATTCCCGTCCTTATCGGATACAACTCCGATGAAGGCGCCAGCTTTTCCCACGAGACCTCTCCGAAGGCTTATATCGACGGTGTGCACAGGCGTTACGGCGCATTTGCCGACAGCCTGCTCAAGGCCTACCCAACCGGCGACCAGACCGTGCCCAAGACCGCGCGCGACCTGGCGCGGGATGCGTCTTTCGGATGGCAGACCTGGATCTGGGCGCGCTTGCAGTCAAACCTGGGCAAGTCCAAGGTCTTCTACTACTACTTCGATCAGCATCCGGACTATCCGGCGGACTCTCCGCAAGCCGGCCACGGTTCGCCGCACGGCATGGAAGTCGAATATGTCTTCGGTCACGTGACGGGTGGCCCCTCGGGGAAGCCGACTGCAACCGACCTTGTCATCTCCGACGCCATGGCGACCTACTGGACCAACTTTGCCAAGTATGGCGATCCCAACGGCAAGAACATGCCCGCGTGGCCTGCCTTCAGCGATCAGCATTCCGAACTGATGTACTTTGCCGGCACGCCGCACACCGGACCCGTTCCCAACCCGGAAGGCCTGAAGGCGCTGGACGCCTACTTTGCATGGCGCCGCACGCCGGAGGGCATCCACGCCTCGGCGATTGAAGACGCCCGGCCTGCTGCCACCAATGTGATGGGCGCGACCTATCCGCGTGTTCTGCCGGACCATAGCGTCGCGTTCCAGTTCAAGGCACCGTCCGCTCAATCGGTTGACGTGGACATTACCGGAAAGAAGTTTCCCATGACCCGCGACGCAGATGGCGTGTGGAGCGCGACCACGGCGCCGCTGGTCGAGGGCTTCCACTACTACGCGCTCGACGCGGACGGTGTCCGCATGAACGATCCGGCCAGCCACACGTTCTTCGGCACCGGCAAGGACACCAGCGGAGTCGAGGTGCCCGAGGACGGCGTGACCTACTACGCGACGAAGGATGTGCCGCACGGGGATGTGCGTATCCGACTCTACCACTCAAAGACTACCGGCCAGTGGCGGCGCTGCTTCGTCTACACGCCGCCGGATTACGACTCCAACCCAGGCGCGCACTATCCGGTGCTCTATCTTCAGCACGGCTCAGGCGAGGACGAAACCGGGTGGACTTTCCAAGGGCACGCCAATCTGATCCTCGATAACCTGATTGCAGCAGACAAGGCCGTGCCCATGATCGTGGTCATGGACAACGGCTACGCATCGGTGCCCTCCGGGCCGTTCGGGCCGCCCGCGGCACGCGGTGGCGAATTCAGCGTCTTCGAGGACGTGATGCTCAAAGAGGTCATCCCCATGATCGACTCCACCTTCCGGACCGTTCCCGACCGCGAGCACCGCGCCATGGCCGGCCTCTCCATGGGAGCCAACCAGTCGCTGCATCTGGCCACGGGCCATCTGGACACCTTCGCCTACATGGCCGGATTCAGCGGCACCATGAACGGCCTCGGCACCGACACGCTCGATCCCGCGACGGCCTTCAACGGCATCTTCAAGGACGGCGCGGCCTTCAACGAGAAGGTAAAGCTGCTCTGGCTCGGTATGGGCACTGAAGAGCCCAAGCCCTTCCCGGCAGCCGTCGGCGCCTTTCGAGCAATGTTGGACAAGGCCGGAATCAAATACGTCTACTTTTCTTCGCCGGGCACCTCCCACGAATGGCTGACGTGGCGGCGCGATCTGAACGATTTTGCCCCCAGGCTTTTCCGGTAAGGGCTCTCGCCAGAAGCGGCAGAAACTCGTCAGTAAAGTCTCTGCCGCTTGCAGTTGTGTCGATGCCGGGCGCCCAAAACCAGAGCGTTTTCCGCCTGACTGTTTACGGTTCGAATTGGGATATGTGCTCTCCCACCCATGAATCAAAGAGCGATTCATGGGTGGGGCACCCAGGCGTTTGTTAATACTTGACTCGAAAACGCTACTAATATCAGTAGAAGCACGTATATCCACAGGCTCCGAATAGTTAAGACGGGCTCCTTTTGTCTGCTTCCCTGGGGCGGCATTTACGTTCCCTTGCTCGGGGGAACGAGGCATGAGACAAGAAGCACAGCGCACAGGCTGAAGAACCGCACTCCAGGTTTCGGCATTGTGATCCTGCCCCCGCGCCAATCGCTTTTGCGTGCTCCTGCAGCTTGTGATGCTCGGTCTCGTCGACACTGCGCTGCAGCCTCCACAAGCCGCAGATCCTGCATCGTACGGCTTTAAAAAGATAGCTTGAGCGCCAGTTGTATAAGACGAGGATTGTTGACGGTGGAATTTATGGCGCCGAATCCATTCGACGACGTGACGGCTCCCGATGAATTCACGGTTGCCAAACCTATGTCGTTCACCGGCATGCCGAATTGTGCGTGATTGAAAAGGTTGAAGAACTCGGCGCGGAAGTTCAAACCCATCTCTCGAGGCAGATGGAACTGCTTGATGAGAGAGACATCGGTGTTGACGAAATCCGGCCCGACGACCGGGACGCGGGATGCATTGCCGAGCTCGCCACCCACATTCACGCCGCCGATAATCTGGCCGGGCGCGGTGAAGCAGGAAGCGTTGATCCACTGGTGCCCGCCGTGGTCGGCGGCATAGGGGTTGCAGTTGGCCACCTGATTGGGCCGGTTGTAGTTGAAGCCGTCGCCGCCGGAATTGAAGCTTGTGCCCGACTTATTGGTGCTGTCGATCAAAGGGACCGGGAAACCGGAGGAGACTCTTTCGATCATGGTCAATTGGAAGTTGCCGAGAAGGGCGTTGGTCGCTTCATTCCAACTTCTCCCAAACTGCTTTCCGCGGCCGAAGGGCAGATCGTAAATCACGCTGCCGGTGAAGCTCTGATCGAGGTTGATCTGCGACAAGGCCCAATCCAGGTTTTGCCAGTTGGGAAGTGGAAAAAACGGGGCGCTCAGCTCGGAACCCAGGCCGTCGGATAACCCGTTGTCATAGGTCTTGGAGAAGGTGTAAGCAAACAACGCGTAGAGGCCGTACCTGGGCGTCTTGGTCTCCGCTTTGAGCTGCGCCGAGTTGTAGTGCGTCTTGCCCACATCGCCGTAGAGCAAGACGTGGTTGAAGTTGGCGTCGTTGCCGTAAAAGTTAAAGGTGTTGGTATACGCGTAGGGAGCGCCGCCGGGCAGGCAGCCGACCGTGTAGCCGGAGACCGTGCCGCACGCGGAAGGACTGTTGACGTCAAAGCCGTTGCCGATCACCAGCAGATGGCCGCCGACTGAACCGGCGTAGCCGGCGGTGAGCAGAACATTTCCTGGCAACTGACGCTCGACGTTGGCGTTATATTGGTGAACCCTGCCAGGCTGGAAGTGGGTCGGCTGGTAGACGTACGTGCCCACGAAGCTGGTCACATCTTGCGGCGTGGGAAGGAGAGGAAAGCCGCCGGATGTGGTAGCGGGGGCATACGCAACCGACTGCCCGAGCGTGGTGGCGCAATAGGATGACGCGGAGACGCAGCCACCGTTGAATGTATCCGACTCGCCGAGGTTGGGCGGATTTTGCCAGAGCCCCTGCGCCCCTTGGTTCCAGGACGAATCGTGATAGATGCCAAAGCCCAGGCGCATCACGGTCTTGTCGCTGCCGCGAACCTTCCAGATGAGGCCGACACGGGGCTCGTATGCGCCCTTGAACATGTCGATGCCCGCCGACCTGCTAACTCCGTTTTTGCCGGCAATGAGTAGCTGTCCTCCTGTAGCTGAGGGAATATAGTCCGCCATGCGGTTGTGGACCTCGGTGATGGCGGTGGTCAAGTCCCAGGCCAGGCCGAGATTGAGAGTGAGCGACGGGGTAACGCGCCAGTCATCTTCGATGAAAGGCCGGTAGATATTCCAGCGGCGGCCGCTGGTTGCGCCATCGTATGTCTGGTCGTGGATGGCCCCTCCGGCAATTCCCATCAGCAGGTCCGCCTCAGGATTGCCGGAGGCCAAACCTAAGCCGGTGAAGTTTCCCAACGTACCCACGAGCCAGAAGCCGGATCCAAAGGCTGCTGTGCCGATGTTCATCTGATTGACACGGATATCGATGCCGGAGTGAATTTCATGCTTGCCGCGAATCAAGTCGAGATCGTCTTTGAACGAGTAGATGTCCGTTCCACCCTGGAAAGGCGAGTAGCCGCGATCGCCGAGTGCCCAGTAGCCGCTGGTAAATTGAGTGGAAACCAAGCCTTCACTGTAGGGAGCGCTGGAGTTGGAGGCACCGCTCGCTGAGCAGCCCAGATCGGCGCCCGGAATTCCCAGGATGGCCGATTCGCAGGTGTAGTTACCTATCGAGGCAATGTAGTCGAAGATGCGGTCGTAGCCGAGGGTAGCCTGGTTGAGCGCGCGCGGCGAGAAAACGTGATTCCAGCCGAGACCGATGTTGCGCGCGTGGTTGGTCAGGTTCTCACTGCTTCCGAAGGCGCTGGCTTCGGCGAGTCCCGGCGCACCACCGGGAACAAACGAGGTTGCCTGGTCGTAGCTGAAACGGCCGAAGAGATTGTCCTTGCCGGTGAGCGTGTGGTCCACGCGGACATCGAACTTGGTTTCGTTCAGAGTGCGCACCGGCTCATTGACGTAGTTGAAGCCGGAGCCGGAGTTGCCGGCGTTGATAAGATTCGCGGGGTAAATGTTCAGCATCGCCTTCCCAATGGGGTCGATCAGGCTGGCTGGAATCTTGTTGCAGGGTGCGCCCTGGGCCTGTAATCCATGGCTATCGGCAGGCAAAGGATTCCCCGAGCCGTCGCACTGAAAATAGACATTGGGATAGGCGCTCAAATCTGTGGACGCGCCCACCATGTTCGGGTTGGCGATGGTGGGCTGAAAGTCGCCGGTTGGGGAAACGGAAATGTTGTCGCCCCAGGGATCTGCTGTGAAGTCGCCTGTGCGCATGGCCAGCGAAGGCACCAGACCCGTAAAGGGGATACCGTGGCGCTGATATTTTTGTTCGGCGTCGACGAAGAAAAAGGTCTTGTTCTTGCGAATGGGTCCGCCAACGGAGCCGCCAAACTGGTTCAGGTTGAATTTTTCCACGTTGGAGGCAAAATAGCTTTTGGCGTCCAGATCGGTATTGCGGACAAACTCAAACAGAGAGCCGTGAATGTCGTTGGTGCCGGTTTTTGTGCTCACCAGGACGGTTGGGCCCGCACGGGAGCCGTATTCGGCGGAGTAGGTGTAGGTCAGGACCTTGAATTCCTCAATGTCATCGATCGAAGAAAAGATGCCGATGCCGCCCGCGGTCAATTCATTATTGTCCACACCATCCAGCAGCCAGTCGGTGCTGTTGGGGCGGGAGCCGCCGACCGACAGGGAGAAGGAGCCGCGCGCAGCGACTTCGCTGTCTGCGCCGGAGGTGAAAAAGCTGTTCGGATTGGTCTCTGCTGTTGCGCCGGCAGTGAGCGTGGCGAGTTGAACAAAGTCGCGGCCATTCAAAGGCAGTTGCGACACCTGCTGTGAGGTGATCACCTGCCCGAGCGATGGATTGGCGGTTTCCACAGCTACCGATTCGCCGGAAACGTCCACCGTTGTGACTACAGTGGCGGGTACCAACGAAAAGTCGATCTCGCGTGCTTCATCCACCTGCAGACGCAGGCCCTTCGATTCAGCGCTTCGAAAGCCCGCCACATCGACACGCACGCTGTAGTTCCCGACCGAGAGCAAAGGGATCAGATAATGCCCAACATTGTCCGTCTTCCCGCTGCGAACCAGGCCGGTCCCCTCAGAGGTGGCAAGGACGTTCGCTCCAGGAATTGCCGATCCGGATTTGTCGAGCACATTGCCGGAGAAGCTTCCGGTGGCCTGGCCATGCATGGCTGTAGGGATAATGAACGCGAGGACGCAGACAACCAGGAGAAAAATTGTGTTGTGGCGACTTGATTTGGTTGAGCGTTCCACAGGTACCGGACATTCTGCGCCTGCCATTGTGCATTTCATAGCCAGCCTCCCTTATCGACGAATCTGCTGAGGTACTTCCCGCACCGGATGCGCTGCGTTCGGCTACAAGACTGCAAGATTTGACCGGTCGAACGTCAACGCGCGTGAAGGCCAACCCGCAGGCGTTTGATCAAATTTCAAGGGATTCTAACATAATATGTCCGCTGCAACGGACATTTTGGCCAGTTGCACCGGGCAACCGCATTTGAACCGACGAGCGGTGCTCTTTCAAAACAACGAATCTATCCGCCATGCGCATGCGGGGAAACGAGCCAACCGCGCATTTCGTCTCCGGTTTGCATTTTGTGGACCATTTCGCTATGATCCGAAGATGTGTCCAAGGGAAATCCCTGGACCGTCACAAGCACTACGGTTTCTGGGTCCGTTCGAGTAGGCTGCTGGGCGATTTTTACATCGCCGGTGCGGCCGGCACCTCCGGGCACTCCGCAAAGCGGGGCTTGCAGAGACGGTGGGAGACGAGGAAAGAATGGCAAAAGCAAGCAAAAACATTACGAAGGCGCGCGCGGCTGTAGTCAAGCCTGCGTATCCGCTGCCCGAGGCAGTTGATCTGCTGAAGCAGGTCAAGTATGCCAAGTTCGACGAGACCGTCGACCTGACCATGCGTTTGGGTGTGGATACCCGCCACGCCGACCAGATGGTGCGTGGAACCGTGGTTCTGCCGCACGGGCTGGGCAAGACCAAGACCGTAGCCGTGATCGCCAGCGGCGACCGCCAGAAGGAAGCCACCGAGGCCGGTGCGGACTTTGTGGGCGGCGAAGAGATGGTGGAGAAGATCCAGAAAGAAAACTGGACCGCCTTCGACGCTCTGATCGCCACGCCGGACATGATGAGGGTGGTAGGCCGCCTGGGCAAGATTCTCGGACCCAAGGGCCTGATGCCGAACCCCAAGACCGGCACCGTGACCATGGATGTGGCCGCGGCGGTCAAGGAAATCAAGGCCGGCAAGGTGGAGTTTCGTGCCGACAAGACCAGCCTGGTGCACGTTCCGGTGGGCAAGCTGAGCTTTGACGCGCAAAAGCTGATCGACAACGCGGCCACCGTCATCGGTGCGATCGTTCGCAACAAGCCGTCTGCGGCCAAGGGCAAGTACATCAAGAGCGTTACGTTGAGCTCGTCGATGGGCCCCGGGGTTCCGCTGGATTCGGCAGTTGCCGATGCGGCTGGCAAGCACTAAAAGCAGAGATCAGGGGTCAGAGATCAGGAATCAGTTGATTCTGCGATCTGATCGGCGATTGTGCCTGGCCCGATGACATTGGCAACAGGATTCGGAACAGAGCGCCCGGTGAGGGTGCGGAGCAGGGGAACTGAGAGCAGGAAAAGCGAATCAGCCGGTTTGAAGGTACTGACCCCTGATCTCTGATCTCTGACCCCCTGTCGTAGCGGAGCGAAGACAATGGCGATTTCTAAAGCGAAGAAGGTAGTGAAGGTCCAGTTGCTGGCCAAGGAACTGGAGACCTCAACGACAGCAATCATTGGCACTTTTGCCAAGCTGACCGTGGCCAAGGATTTTGCGCTGCGCAAGGTGATCCGCGAGGCGGGTGGCCAGTATCGCGTGGTGAAGAACAAGCTGGCGGCGGTTTCCAGCGAGGGCACGCAGGTTGCGGCCGCGCTGAAGGGCCTGAAGGGCGTGAACTCGGTTGCGTTCACCTCCGGCGACCCGGTGGCGCTGGCCAAGGCTTTTGCCAAGTGGGCCACGGACAATGCGGAGTTCCAGTTCAAGCTGGGCATTGTGGACGGCAAGCTGCTGAGCGTGGACGAAGTGAAGGCGCTGGCGACGATGCCGGGCAAGGAAGAGCTCTTCTCGAAGTTGCTGTTCCTTATCAACGCGCCGGCACAGCGTTTGGCTACCGTGCTCAATGCCACGGGACGCGACATGGCGGTGGTTCTGGGCCAGGGCGTCGAAAAGGAAAAGTTTGCGGCGGAGGCTGCGGCCTAAAGGCCGCGAGCTTCTAGCTCCTAGCCTCTAGCTTTCAGCTTTTTCTTGCTGAGGTTGAGGCTGTTGGTCCTCGGGGAAGAGCAAGAGGCTGCTTTCAAGAGTTTTGGTCGGAAAGCGGGCCGGAAGTGCGCGGGTCTGGCGCATCGGAAACTTCCAGTTTGGGTTTGCGGCCGGGAATATCAATTCAAAACAGTTCTGATTGGAGAGAAAAATGGCGGATTTGGCGCAGTTGGAAGAGCAGATTGTAGCCCTGAGCTTGCTGGAAGCGGCGGCTTTGGTAAAGAAGCTGGAAGAGCGTCTTGGCGTTTCGGCAGCAGCAGCGGCCCCGGTAGCGGTGGCGGCAGCTGGTGCGGCGGCTCCGGCAGCGGAAGAGCAGACCGAGTTCCAGGTCATTCTGAAGGACTTTGGCGCGAACAAGATCAACACCATCAAGGCCGTACGCGAAGTAACTTCGCTCGGTCTGAAGGAAGCCAAGGACCTGGTCGATGGCGCCCCCAAGGCGATCAAGGAAAACGCGACCAAGGAAGAAGCCGAGACCATCAAGAAGAAGTTTGATGGCATCGCAACCGTCGAAATCAAGTAGGCACCATCAAGCAAACCGAGCCCAAAAGGCTCGGGAGCTTGCAAGCTGGGCCGGGACGCGCTACGATAATCGTCGCGCGTCTTTCCGGCTCATTCCGGTTTTCTTAGGGAATGAGGCGGGTCTGGCGGACGCGTTTTGAGAGTGACGGATTGGCACGCTAAGGGTCCGTTGGCCTGGGCAGGGCCAAGCGTTCTGGCGGCGGGCACCGTGCAATAGTTAAGTGCCTTGAGGTCAAAGGGATAGGCGGATTCCCCTTGACGAGTGGCGAGTGGCTGGCGAGCGAGCGGCAGAAGCGAGCTTTGGGATCGGCGAGAGCAGTGCAGGAGAATTCGGATGGGAGCACAGGCGATGGGCCGCGCTCGTGAGGTATTGCGTCCTTGCGGGCTATTCGTGTCTATCGGTCACCTCGGCTGCCGAGTTTAGCCTTTTCGAGCAAAGTCCGTGGCCTGTGTACCAGAGTCGTAACCGGGTTCAGCCGTCTTGTTTGCTTTCTCATTTGTGCGCAGTCTAGCGCACTTGCCGGATGCGCGGCAACGTCCACGACGTTTTTTGACCTGACCTTCACGGGTCATGCTTGGCCCCAGGGAGTTCCCTGGCATATGCGCGGGGCTTGCTGTGGCCGCGGGGTTAGGGACTGGAGTTGGTAACCGTTCCAGTCCGGTGATTTGTTTTTCTTACCGTAACGTAATCAGCCGGCGCCGCAGAGACTCAGGCGCTGGCCCGGCCTCCATACGACGCCGGGTTGATGAGCCTCAGGAGTGAACATGCTGAACGAGAAGCGCGCGATACGCAGCCGGCTCGATTTTTCAAAGATTCCCACCGCAACGCAGATTCCCAACCTGATCGAAGTGCAGAGGCGCTCTTATGAGCGGTTCCTGCAGATGGACAAGCTCCCGAACGAGCGTGACGATGCAGGCTTGCAGTCGGTGTTTGTTTCGGTTTTCCCCATCACCGACTTCCGCGGCATCTCGCAGTTGGATTTTGTGGACTTCTCGATCGGCAACTGGGAGTGCAAGTGCGGCCACTTGAAGGGGCTGCATCACCTGCGCACGGCCTGCGTGCATTGCGGGGCGATGGTGATAACCGACCCGTTCCTGCCCGGCGATGTGCTCTGTCAAAAGTGCGGCACGTACAACAAGAACACGCCGGATTTCTGCAACAAGTGCGGCGACCCGGTCAGCCTGCAGTTGAAGTACGACCAGCAGGAGTGCGAAGAGCGCGGCATGACCTTCTCGGCCCCGCTTAAAGTAACCGTGCGCCTGACCATCTACGACAAGGATGCGGAGACGGGCAACAAGACAGTTCGCGACATCAAGGAGCAGGAGGTATTTTTCGGCGATATTCCGCTGATGACGCCGAACGGCACCTTTATCGTGAACGGCACCGAGCGCGTGATCGTTTCGCAGTTGCACCGTTCGCCCGGCGTCTTCTTTGAGACGGGGAACAACCACACCTACTTTCTGGGCAAGATCATTCCCTATCGCGGCTCGTGGGTGGAGTTCGAGTACGACCAGAAGAACACGCTCTATGTGCGTATCGACCGCAAGCGCAAGTTCCTGGGCACGATCTTCCTGCGCGCTCTCGGTCTGCGCTCGGACGAAGAGATCCTGAAGACCTTTTATACCGTGGACCGGCTGCACATTGCCGACGGCAAGATCGAGTGGGCTCTGCCTCAGGACCCTCATGCCGGCACGCACTTGGTGGGCGTCAAGCCCGCGACTGCAATTCTCCAAAACGGGGAAGAGCTGACGCACGCCGGACGCAAGATCACGCCGCACACCATCAAGGCGCTGCGCGCCGCGGCGGTCGAGCGTGTGGAAGTGGACGCGGCCGAGTTGGATGGCGCGCTGACCGCTGCCGACGTGATCGATCTGAACACCGGCGAAGTGGTGGTGGAGGCCAACGTGGAGTTGACCGCCGACCGCCTGCACAAGGTTCTGTCGAGCGGCGCCGCGAGCTTCGAGGTTTTCTTCCCGGAGCGCGA
>Ga0224528_1000752_pt1 | contig 23941 bp, 17 predicted proteins | sample CBST25metaG_2_FD_179888 | JGI IMG/M metagenome (GOLD analysis project Ga0224528, IMG submission 179888) | Peat soil microbial communities from Stordalen Mire, Sweden - C.B.S.T25 | ecosystem: Environmental > Terrestrial > Soil > Wetlands > Peat | place: Sweden: Norrbotten County, Stordalen Mire...
CCCCTAGGGGGTATAGGGAGAGTCATCCAGGATGGATGCCGGGTGCCCCGGTGCCTCGCTTTTGGGCACCGGGGAAGGCTGGAACCAACTCTCATTCTTGTAGCGCCGATTTCGACCATGCCCCACCTGATGGGTCCGGCATCGCCTTTTCGTACCGTTTTTCGAGACAATGCAAGCAAAATGCTCCATCCGGGTTAAAATCGCTTATCCTGTTAAAACATTCATCTTTCTTCGGCGAGCCATAAGACAAAACCTATGAATCCAGTCGCTTTGGCGGTTGACGATCTTCGGGAGCAGTATACGCGGGAAATGGCGCTCGTCCGCCAGACCTGCGAGCGCACCGGCGACGGTACGGCCGCCATTCGCCGCCGCTCGGCCGTGGTGGACCGGATTCTCATCGAAATGTGGCGGCGCGTCTTCTCTGGGCAGCCTTCCCAGAACGTCTCTCTGCTGGCCCTAGGCGGCTACGGGCGCAAGGATCTATTTCCCTACTCCGACATTGACGTTCTGTTTACCTTTGCCGACGAAAAGACCGAGGCCAGCGCCAAGGATTCGGTGCGCGCCATCGTTCAGGGCATGTGGGACATCGGGCTGCGCGCCAGCCCTTGTTCGCGCACCCTCAAGGAAGCCGGCCGCTTCGATCCCGACAACCTGGAGTTTACCCTGGCCACGCTCGACCATCGCTTTCTGGCCGGCCAGTTCCCTCTTTACCAGCAGATTCATCAGTCGGTCTTTCCCGGCTTGGTGCTGAGCGAGTGGAACACCATCACCCAGAAGCTGGGCGAGGTTGCCCGCGCCCGCCACGCGCGCTTTGGCAACACCATCTTCCACCTCGAGCCCAACCTCAAGGAGTGTCCCGGCGGCCTGCGCGACTACAACCTGGCCGTCTGGTTTGCCCTGCTCTTCCATCTCAAAGAAACCAAGGAGTGGCCCCGCCAGCGCGGCGGCGTCTTTCAGAGCGCTCGCGGCGACGCCGAGGCGGCCTTTGACTTTCTCGCCGCCGCACGATGTTTTCTCCACTTCCGCCACGGCCGCGACGACAATACCCTCGACTGGCAATCCCAAGACGAGGCCGCGGCCAACAGCATCGGCCTCGAGACGCGCGGCACCGCCGACCCGGCCTACTGGATGCGCACCTACTATCGCCACGCCAGAGTTGTTTATCGCCGCGCAGCCTTGCTCATGGAGCACTTGCCCGCCCCGGTCAGCTTCTATCGCCAGTTCCGCCGCCGCCGCACTCCCATTGCCGGAACCGACTTTCTGCTCGACCAGGGCCGCATCGAGATCGCTCCCGGCGCACAGTTCAGTGACACCAGCGCCATTCTGCGCATCTTTTCGTTGATGGCCACCAACGGCTCCGCGCTCTCCCAGGCCGCCGAAGACCGCATCACCGACGCCCTGCCCGCCCTGGCCATTCACATTCCCGAGGGGCCTTACCTGTGGAACGCCCTGCGCGAAGTCCTGATCGGCCCCCACGCTGCCCATGCCCTGCGCACCATGCACGCCCTGGGCGTGCTGGAGATGCTCATTCCCGAATTCCACGGCATCGATGCCCTGGTGATTCGCGACAGCTACCATCGCTACACCGTCGATGAGCACACCTTTTTGACCATCGACAACGTCCACTCTCTGCGCCACCCCACGCACGACTACGAACAGCGCCTGGCGCAGTTGCTGCCAGAAATCGACCGCCTCGACCTTTTTCTGCTTGCCCTGCTTTTGCACGACACCGGCAAGGCGCGCCGCAGTGGCGAGCACACCGCCCAGAGCGTCGAGCTGGCTGACGCCTTCATGGCTCGCCTCGACTTTGACAGCGAAGAGCGCGAATCGGTGCTCACCCTGATCCGCCTTCATCTGGAAATGTCCAACGCCTTGCGCCGCGACATCTTCGATCAGGAGAATGTGCGCGATTTCAGCGAGAAAATCGGCAACCCCTTGCTGCTGAAGATGCTTACCCTGATGACCTATGCCGACATCAAGGCCGTCAATCCCGACGCTCTCAGCCCCTGGAAAGCCGAAAATCTCTGGCAGTTCTACATGGCTACGGCCAACTTCATGGACCGTTCGGTCGACGAGGTTCGCTACCGTGCGGCCATCGATCCCACCCTGCTCAACCGCCTCCGTTCCATGGTTTCATCGGTCGAGTACGATGCCCTCGGGCAGTTTCTTGAGGGGCTGCCTCAGCGCTACCTGCAAACCCGCCTGCCTGAGCAGATTCGCAACCATTTCCAGATGGCCGCGCGGCTTGACGAAGACAACGTCCAGCTTGACCTGCGCCCCCATCGCCAGCTCTACGATCTGACCGTCATCACCCGCGACCGCACCCGCCTTTTTGCCGACGTGGCCGGCGTTCTGGCCGCCTGGGGCATGAATATTGTCAAGGCCGGAGCCTTCTCCAACGACGCCGGGGTCATCGTCGATAGCTTCTTCTTCTCCGACACCTTCCGCACCCTTGAATTGAACCCCAGCGAGAAGGATCGCTTCCTGGCCCAGATCTACGACGTGGTCGCGCAAAAGCTGCCTGTCGAGCAGCTGCTCGACGCCCGCCGCCACATGAACAACCCCGGCAACATCAAGGTCGAGGTGACCACGCGCATTGAGTTCGACTCCGAGTCATCGACCCATTCGACGATTCTGCAAGTCGTCGCCCAGGATCTTCCCGGGCTGCTGCGCCAGATTGCCCTCACTCTCAGCATTCACGAATGCAGCATCAAGGTGGCGCTGATCGACACCGAAGGCGAAACCGCCATCGACGTCTTCTACCTCATCAGCCAGGGCGCCAAGCTCACTCCCCAGGCCCAGCAAGCCCTGACTACCAGCCTGCTCCGCGACCTCGAAGCTCTGCGCTCTCCCAGCGGCGCATAACTCAGCCGAATATTTTATAAGCAGCGCTTACCGATAAGATGCGGCGGAGTCAAAAGCAGAATCGGAGCCTGCGTAACATTGAAGCTTGACGGCATTGCGCTCCATCGGGTGCAATTATCAACTCGCCGGAGTTTCAGATGAAGAGGCGCAGCGAAAGATGCTCCGTGGATGCGGAAATATCTGTTGTTCAAAACAACAATCGGCCCAACGCTTCCCCCCAGCGCCGCCCGCACGAAGACTGGAGTCTGTTCATGAAATTCAGAATTCCATGCTCGTTGCTGATTTCAGCCGCCTTGACAATCAGCATTTTCAACGTTCCTCAGCGCACGGCAGCTGCCTCGGCTGCCGTTACCACCACGACCCTGGCCGTGACCTCTGCCAGCAAAAAGGTGACGACGGTGAAAGCTGGCGCTGTGGTCACGCTGACTGCGACCGTCAAGGTGGGCGGCACGGCTGTCACCACCGGCCTGGTCAACTTCTGCGACGCCACGGCGAAATATTGCACTGACATTCACATTCTCGGCTCGGCGCAGTTGACCGCGGCAGGCGCGGCGATCTTCAAATTTCGCCCCGCCGACGGCAGCCACAGCTACAAGGCAGCCTTTCAAGGCACCACCAGCAACGCGGCCAGTTCTTCGAGCGATTCGAAACTGACGGTGAGCGCCGGCAAAGATCCCTCGGCGACAACAATTGCCGCCAGCAGCGCTTCGAGCGGCTACAACCTGACTGCAATCGTCAGCGGTTATTCGAATGCGGATACTGCCGCCGCGCCCGCCGGCAAGGTTTCTTTTATCGACACCAGCAACAAAAATAAAGTGTTGGGCTCGGCCTCGTTGGGAACGGCTACGGAATCAGCTATCGACTGGTTCAGCACTCAGACACCGGCGCTTGCCAGCTCACCCGAAAATCTCCAATATGCCGCAGTTGGCGATTTCAATGAGGATGGCATTCCCGATTTGGCGGTGACCAGAAATTATATCTCAGCTGAGGACTGCTTCGACATCTGCTCCGGGGTTGTGACGATCCTGCTGGGCAACGGCGACGGTACATTCACGGTCTCGCCCAAGACTCTCAAAGTCATCGCCGGCGTTCCCTGGTTGATCACTCCAACTGACCTGAATCAAGATGGCCATACCGATTTGGTGGTCTTGAGCAATGGCGAAGATACCGACGAAGGAGATGTTGCGGTTACCTTTTTTCTGGGAAATGGCGATGGAACATTCACTGCGGAACCGGAGAGAGATGTCCCGTACATGGGAGAAAACCCCGGCGCGATGGTGGTTGATGACTTCAACGGCGATGGCATCCCAGACTTAGTAACCTTCGGGATCGACGGCATCTACATTAAATTGGGTAATGGCGATGGAACCTTCTTGGGCGCGAAGGTCAGTTCCATTCCTATCAATCATTCAACCGCGAATTCCAGCAAAAACTCCAGCAGTTACTCTTCGGACGTTTTGGCTACGGGCGACTTTAACGGAGATGGTTATCCCGACTTGGCATTGTCCAGCACAAGCGGCATCGAGATTCTGCTCAACAGTGGAAAAGGAAAATTCGCGTTAAAATCAACCGTGGCCATAACTGATACTACTTATTCTTCATCGGTCATCGCAATAGGTGATTTCAATGGCGACGGCAAAGCCGACCTGGCGGTCGCCGAATTCAATCGATCCAGTTTACTTGGCCGTATCGAGATTTTCCTCGGCAATGGGGATGGCACATTCACCGCCAAGACGCATTACGAGACAGCAGCCGACCCGAACGATATTACGCTCGGAGATTTCACCGGGAGCGGCAAGGTTGATCTGGCTGTAGCCGAGAACACCAATAATACCGATGGCCAGGTGCAGGTCTTTCTCGGCAACGGGGACGGTACGTTTACCGAGGCGGCGGAGAATCCCGTTGCAGACAATACAGCGTACTCCCTGGTTTCGGCAGACTTCTTCGGACTGGGGCTTCCCGGCCTTGCTGTGGTCAACTCCGGCTCCAACACCGTTTCGATCCTGCAACCGGCTTACACACGGTTGGCGACCGCCGCACTCTCTGACGTCACTCTGAGCAACGGGCTGCATACGATCGAGGCAAAATATGCCGGCAATAGCAGCTACGCCGCCAGCACTTCCGCTACCACGACCATCGACAAGCGCAAGGTTCCGGTCATCACCTGGCCCACGCCCGTCGCGATTGGGTATGGCACACAGTTGAGTTCGAAGCAACTCGACGCCAAGGCTTCAGTTGCTGGAACTTTTGTCTATAACACGACCGCCGAAACCGTTCTGCCGGTCGGCTCACAGACGCTTGACGCCGCCTTCACACCAACCAACACCACCGCCTACGCTCCGGTTTCTAAAAGCGTCATGCTGACAGTGAACAAGGGAACCCCGGGAGTTGACCTTCTCTCTCCGGTTAAGTCAGTCCCTGCAGGCCAGATGATAACTTTCCTGGTTTGGGTCTACGGTGGGGATTCCATCTTGATCACCCAGCCAACCGGTACGGTGACCATTTACGACGGCACGAAGAGCTTAGAGACATTCGATGTCTACTCTGGCGGCAATCTCGTCTCCTTCAATACCAGTGCTGTTCCGTGGACAGTAGGCAAGCACACCATCACGGCCAGTTACAGTGGCGATAGCAACTATCTGGCGAAAACCTCCGCCCCTGTAACCGTGACCGTCACCGCGCAATAGCGCCGCGATTGGCAAAAACGAAATGGCCGGTCCGCAAGGGCCGGCCATTTTCTGCACAGCGGAATTTTTATTTCTGATACTGCGCGGCTGCCGCCGGCTGCTGCTGGGTCATGCAGTGCAGCGTTCCCAGCCCCCACACCAGATCGACAGCGTGAATGCCAATCACTTCGCGTTCGGGAAAAACTTCGGCCAGAGTATTCAGCGCCACGCGATCATTGGGATCGTGGAAGGTGGGAACCAGCACCAGGCCGTTGGCGATATAAAAATTGGCATAACTGGCCGGCAAGCGTTGCCCGCGAAAGATCACTGGCCGAGGAAGAGGTAATTCGACGATCTCGAATGGCTTGCCATCGCGGGCGCGCGCGGCTTTGAGCCGTGCCAGATTTTCGGCCAGCGGCGCGTGATTGGGGTCGCGCTTATCCGGCTCGACGGCAGTCACAATCGTCGTGGGGTTCACAAAGCGGCTGATGTCGTCCACATGGCCGTGAGTATCGTCTCCGGTAACGCCCTGGCCTAGCCAGATTACCTGGTCGATGCCCAGGTAATCCGCAAAAACCTGCTCCAGTTGCTCCCGGCTCACCCCTGGATTGCGCTGCTGCACCTCGCTCAGCAAACACTCCTCGGTGGTCAGCAGAATTCCCTGGCCGTTGCTGTCAATCGAGCCGCCTTCCAGCACGACGCGGTGCTTGGCGCCATTTTCCAACTCGATGCTAGGCTGCCATTCCGGCAAGCCAAGCTGCTGCCGCACAAACTCCGGCACCAGATCGTCCAGCTTCCAGTCGTCGTACTTGGCCCAGGCGTTGAAGCGCCAATTCGTCAGGCCAACGCGGCCCTCGGCGTTGCGCACAAAAATCGGCCCCGAATCCCGCGTCCACACCCGATCCGTCGGCAGCCTGTGAAAGCTGACCTGCTCCAGATTCACCTTGGCACGGCGCAACATGCTCACCGCCAGTCGCTCGGCCCGCTCGTGATCCACCAGGATGTGAACCCGCTCATGCGCGGCGAGCAAGCGCACGATCTCGGCATAAAGCCACGGAATGGCCTGAAATTTCCCCGGCCAATCCTCGGGATTGTGCGGCCAAGCAAGCCAGGTTGCTTCGTGCTGCTCCCACTCGGCAGGCATACGGTAGCCCAGTTGACGCGACGTTTTCAGTTGCGGATCAAGAAATTGCATTTCTATTTCGAGTCTCCATCCGCCGTCCAGGGGGTCAGCGGAGCAGCGGCTTCATTGGTGAGTCGGACCCCCATCTCAAAAGCTCGCCGACAATCATCTGGAAAGTGTTCCTTGCGGCTGGCCGCCTTCTTTTTCTCATCAAAACGATCCTGGTCGATCTTCGAGTAGTCGCCGAACTGATAGGTGTCGAAGCAAAGCAGCGACTCCGCCCCCCCAAAGATTCTCCTCAGGAATTCTTCATTCCGCGCGATGCCTTTATCGAACCCGCTCTCCTTCAACTGCTTGCCTGTCGTATTCATCGTATAGATAAAACCCGTCGGGATCTTCCGAGGGAAAAGGGTCGGTGCCGGTTCGTCGGCTTTCGCATAGCGATAATAGGGGAACATTAAACGTTCCATAAAGGATTTCATCTCTCCCGAAACCGCCCAGAAGTAGATAGGCGAGCCCAATATCAGGACATCTGCCTTCTCAACCTCTTCCAGAATCGGTGTCAGATCATCCTTGATGGCACACTCCCCATAACTTGGGCCATCTTTGATCTTGCAGCCAAAACAACTCTTGCAACCCTTGAAATCCAGGTCGTACAGATGGATAAGTTTTGTTTCCGCCCCCCGTGACGCCGCTCCTTCAAGAGCCTTTTCGAGCAATGTTGCCGTATTCCATTTTTTTCGCGGACTTCCGTTAAACGCAATCACTTTCATCGAGTTCTCCACTCCTGCTATGTATCGGATCAAGAAAGCGCTGGGTGATGGGTTGATAGGCGTCAATGCGCCGGTCGCGCAAAAAAGGCCAGTTGCGGCGCGTCTCTTCAATCAGGCCAAGGTCGATTTCTCCGATCAAAATTTCTTCCTTGTTGTGCGCAGCTTTGGCGATGATACGGCCAAAGGGATCAGCCAAAAAGCTGCCGCCCCAGAACTCCAGTCCCGGTCCCTCGACGCGATTGCCCTCGATGTCGCCGTGCTCCACACCCACTCGGTTCACGCCCGCCACATAGACCCCGTTGGCGATGGCGTGAGAGCGCTGAATCGTCTGCCAAGCGTCGTATTGCGCCGCGCCGAACTCCGCTTTTTCCGCTGGATGCCAACCAATCGCGGTCGGATAGAACAGCACTTCAGCCCCTTGCAGCGCTGTAATCCGCGCGCCCTCGGGAAACCACTGATCCCAGCAGACGAGAGTCCCGATGCGGCCAAAAGCCGTGTCTACGGCCTTGAATCCCAGGTCGCCAGGCGCAAAATAATACTTTTCGTAATAGAGCGGATCGTCGGGAATGTGCATCTTGCGATAGACGCTGATGATTGCGCCATTGGCGTTCAGCGTGACCGCCGTGTTGTGATAAAGCCCCGGTGCACGCCGCTCAAAGAGCGAAGCAACGATAGCTACCCGCGCATGCCGCGCCGCCTCGGCCAGCCGCGCTGTGGATGGGCCAGGAATCTGCTCGGCAAGGTCAAAGAGCGCCAGATCTTCACGCTGGCAAAAATATTGCGCGCGAAACAGCTCGGGCAGGCAAACAATGTTTGCGCCGCGCCGTGCCGCCTCATGAATGTGCTCGATGGCGGCGGCCAGATTCTCTTCCGGCTGCGCCGTCATGCTCATCTGAACGAGCCCCACTTTGTATTTCCGCGTCTGTGCCATCATTTTCTGTGTCCTTCGCGCTGCACCAAACCAGTTTCCGCCCGGCAACAGCAGGGTTCCACCTGACAAAAGCAAGGCCAACCCCGCATGGCGAGATTGGCCTCAATGCGAAGCTTGCGTACTGGGCCTACTCAGCCAGAATCAGCACTGCCGCAGCGATGGTGGTGGTCCACAGTCCGCGCTTGTCGCCTACGGCCGACTGGGTCACATTGCTGGTGCGAACGATCTTGTTGGAGATGCGATAGATCTCCTTCTTTTCGTCCCAGCTCTTGTCCGGGTCGAAGTCCACATCCAGGGTAGTGGCCAGCATCTCGGCGGCCAGTTCCTCGGCATACTCGCCGGCCTGCTCCTCGGTTTCGCCAAAGCTGTGGTGCTCGCTCAGATAGCCGTAGGTGTTTTTATCCGCGGGGATAGCCACGCCGATGCTCGAAACCAGCAGGCGATGCGCCTCGCGCGTTGAGTTCTCGGCGATCACCGCAAAAACCACTTCGCCCGGGTTCAAATACGTGAGACCTTCCTTGCGCGTAATTAACTTGCAATTCGGCGGAAAGATGGAAGAGACGCGCACCAAATTCTGCGAGGCGATCCCCGCATCCCGAAGCGCCAGCTCAAAGGAGGTCAAACGCTCCTTGTGTTTGCCTACGCCCTTGGTGAAAAACAGCCTCTTCGGGACCATGCTTTTTCCCAATTTCTATGTGTCCTCCGTGATTTGACGATGGTGAATTTTTTATACGTTCCCGCATGAGTTTATCGCATCTGGCAGGGTGAAAAAACAGCAATTCGCAACAATTCACATTGCATGGCCACGGCAGGGGCGGAAGCCGCCCATCGACAGCTTGCGAAAATGCCCGCACCAAGCCTTTGCTTGCCTGCTCAATGCTTTACTTTCATGCTTTTAAGAGGAGGCTGTGACCAAAGTTTCAGATGGCAGCCGCGAATCAGTCTGTACCAGCCCGTGAACCGCACAAAAATTCTGCTCAAGGGTGTGATCGCCTCCATTGCCACGGTCAATTTGCAAGTGGTAGCCTCTAAAGTGACCGCAAGAGCGGAAAAGATCGCCCGTGATTCACGGAATCGCCAAATTGAGTCTGATTCGGCGCGACGGCGGCGCGGTCTTCGAAGTGACCCATAAAATCGCGTCTGGGTACGCCGGCAAGGATTGCAGCAGTCCGGCTGAACTCAATCGGTTAAAGGTCTCGATCTGGCTCTGAACGCGCAACGGATTCATTTTTCAAGCAGTAGTTTTTCTGAGGAGAAAAAAGAAATGCGGAAGAAAGTTAGCATCATCGGCGCCGGCAACGTGGGCGCCACGGCGGCACTCTGGATTGCGTCCAAGGAATTGGCCAACGTTGTGCTCATTGATGTGGTCGAAGGCGTGCCGCAAGGCAAGGGACTCGACCTTTTGGAAGCCATGCCCATCGAGAAGCGCGATGTGCATGTAGTTGGCTCGAACGATTACGCGGCCACGGCCAACTCCGACATCGTCATCATCACCGCGGGCATTCCCCGCAAGCCCGGCATGAGCCGCGACGACCTGCTCAACACCAACTTCAAGATCATGTCTGACGTGGTCAAGAAGGTTGTTGCCCAGTCGCCCGAGGCGATCATCATCGTCATCTCGAACCCCCTGGACGCCATGGCGCAGACCGCCTTCCGCCAGGCCGGCTTCAACCGCGAGCGGGTCATCGGCATGGCCGGCGTACTCGATTCGGCGCGCTTCCGCAGCTTCATCGCCGAAGAGCTGAACGTGAGCGTGGAGAACGTGACCGCGTTTGTGCTGGGCGGACACGGTGACACCATGGTTCCCCTGGCCCGTTATTCCACGGTTGCCGGAATTCCCCTGCCTGAGTTGATCCCCGCCGATCGCCTCGAAGCCATCATCCAGCGCACCCGCGATGGCGGCGCCGAGATCGTCAAGCACCTCAAGACCGGCAGCGCCTTTTTTGCGCCTTCGGCAGCCGCGGTCGAGATGGTCGAGGCCATCCTCAAGGACAAGAAGAAGATTCTGCCTTGCGCCGCTTATCTGACCGGCGAGTATGGCATCGATGGCTACTACATCGGTGTACCCTGCAAGCTGGGCGCAGCCGGCATCGAGCAGATCATCGAGATCAAGCTCACCGCCGAGGAAGACGCGGCCCTCAAGAAGAGCGCCGAGGCCGTCAAGGAACTCTGCGCCGTCATCGGCGTCTAGTTCTTTCCAACTTACCGCAACACCCGAGGGCCACTTCGCATCGCGAAGTGGCCCTCTTTTTCTTCCTCTCCATCAAAAGGACGACCCGACTCCCCATCCATCGGTCGAAGACACATTTCTCTTCAGTCCCTAGTCTGCTTAATGATCCGGCACGTTTGCACTGCTACTCCGTGCCCCGTCCATTCCGCGTTTTTTGCGGAATGGGTGGGAAACCACTATGTATTCGTTTTGTGCCGGATCAGTAGTGACCATTCCATAGGTTCACATCGTGCGTTTGCACACCAGTCCCCTCAGCAGAGAATGCAATCAAGAATTCTCCGCGGGCCTTTCACTTGCAGTCTTTTCTTTGAAGGAGAGCCATGAAACCGTATCTTGTATTTGTCCTTGTTCTCATTGCCTGTGTGTTCGTCGCGCCCGCCCGGCGCTTGAGCGGCCAAACCGGCGCATCGGTCGTCGAGGGAACAGTGCAGGACGCAACCGGCGCCGTGATTCCAAGCAGCGACGTCGTTCTGCTCAACGCCGAGACCGGCGGCAAGTCCCTCACGCGCACCAACGGAGACGGCGTCTACCTCTTCCCCTCGGTCCAGCCCGGCGTCTATTCACTTGAAATCTCCAAGCCCGGCTTCAAGCCTTATTCGATCACCAACTTTCGGATCTCTGTCTCCCAGCGCGCCACGCAAAATGTGGTTCTCTCCCTTGGCTCCGCCACGGCTACAGTAACCGTGGACGCCGCCGGTTCTTCCTCTCTATGGGAGCCGACCTCCAACGAGCTCGGCACTCTCATCGAGCAGGAAAACGTGCGCGATCTGCCATTGAATGGCCGCGATTTTCTCCAACTCGGTCTGCTCTCGGGCGCCACCCAAACTTCGGGCACCACCGTCTCTGACTTCACCACTCTGCAAGTCGGCCATCCCGACCGCACTATCATCATCGATGGAATCGAGCAGGATCTGACGGGGTTTCTGATCGATGGAGTCTCCACGGCCGGCAGCCGCCTGGGCCAGGCGTCTTTGAATCTCTCTGTCGCCGCCATCGATCAGTTCAAGATTCACGAAGGCTATTTTCTTCCCTCAGAAGGTCCCAATGATGCAGGCGTAGTCAGTGTCGTCAGCAAGGCCGGAAGCAATCATCTGCACGGCGAGGCCTTCGAGTTTGTGCGCAACACCGCCTTCGATACCCGCATGTTTTTTGACAAGCCCGGCGCCGATCCCAGCCCCTTTCACCGCAACCAGTTTGGCGGCGCTGCTGGCGGGCCCATTCTGCACAATCGCGCCTTCTTTTTTGGCCACTACGAGGGCCGCCGGCAGGTGCAGTCCAACACCGCGCACGCCACGGTTCCCTCTACCAAAATGCTTCAAGGTGATTTCTCCGAGTTGAGCACGACGATTTACGACCCCGACACTTACGATGCAAGCACCGGTCTGCGACAGCCCTTTCTCAACAACTACATTGATCCCAACACCCGCTTCAATTCGATGGCCAAGAAGCTGCTCGCCTACTATGTCTCCGTTCCCAGCTATGCGTCGCAAGATCTTACGGGAAATCCCATCACCACGGATAACTATGATCAATACGGCGGCCGCATTGACGTCAATCTCAACGCCAAAAACGCCCTCTTCGGCCAGTACGTGAACGAAAACTCCCCTTCGCACAACGATGCACTTTTTCCCCTGGCTGGCTACGGCTTCCCCTTGAACACCAATTTGGTTATGACCCAATTGACCACTACGCTGACACCCCATCTGGTGAATGAGTTCCGCATCGGCTGGATTCGCCCCTCGGTCTTCACCGCTGGCGACACGCAAACCGGTGTGCAAGGCCAACTGGGCTTCACGGGAACAGCCGACCCTAACGGCGTCCCCGGCATCTTTCTCAGCGGATTCAACGTCTCCGGCGCCACCGCCTCGACGCCTTCCTTCGGCCGCAGCCAGGGCCTGATCGGAAATATCGACAACCAGTTCCAACTTCACGAAAGCATGAGCCTTCTCAAGGCCCGTCACGAACTCAGCTTCGGCGTGGACCTGAACTACATTCGCACCGTGCAGGAAAGCTCAAATTTCTTTTCGCGCGGCGGCGTCTACTTCAGTCCCATTTACACTGCGCAGTTGGCGCCCAACAGCACCGGGCAATTGGCGCCAGTAACTGGAACCGGCAGCTCATTGGCCGACTTTCTGCTCGGCGACCCGCAAAACGGCACGGTGACTTCAATGCCGCGCACCAATTTCCGCTGGACCGCAGCCACGCCTTATCTTCAAGACACCTGGCGCATTCGTCCCAACCTCACCCTCAACGCCGGCCTGGGATGGAATCTGAGCACCCCACCCAATGCCGTGGGCTCCGACAAAAATTACCCCCACGCCTTCGACTTCGCAACCGGCAAAGTGCAATACGCCGCTCTCGGCGCGGTCAGCCCAGAAGTCTATAAGATCGATCTCAATAACTTTGCTCCGCGCCTCGGCTTTGTTTGGCAGCCGGCCTTCTTGCCCGCAACCATTATCCGCGCTGGCGGAGGCATCTATTATCCTGCCGAAAATGCCATCTATGAACTCTTCGCCATCACCGCTCCCGGTGTCGCCATCGTGCAATCCATCACCAATTCATCCGCGGTGACGCCAGCCTACGTCCTGGGACAAAATGTATTTCCGCCCATGACGCAGACGCCTATCACGCAGACTTTTGCCGATAATGTCAGCGGCACTCTCTTTTCTCTCGACACCAATCTGCGCTCCACGTACATCGAGCAATGGAGCCTGTCGATTCAGCACAGTCTCACCAAAAGCACCATCGCCGAGGTCGATTACATCGGCTCGCAATCGCGCAAGCTGCCCATCCGCTGGAATGCCGACGACTGCTCGCAAGCCGGCACCATGCTCTGCGATCCCACGGTTCGTCCCTACAAGCAATTCAATTACATCTATGCCATGGCCGACGAAGGTTCTTCAAGCTACAACGCCTTGGTCGCTAAAATACAGCGTCAGTTCTCCAATGGCCTGAGCTTCGTCACCAATTACACTTGGTCAAAAGTCCTCAGCAATACCGAGCAGGGTGGAGCACCGGTCGGTATCAACCAACGAGGCACCTGTCTTAGTTGCGACAAGGGAATGGCTGGCTACAACGCGCCGCAGCGCCTGGTCGCCAGCGGCGTGTGGAATCTGCCCTTGGGCCGCGGCAAGCAATTCGCCAACAACATCTCTCCGCTGATGGATCAGATCGTTGGCGGCTGGACTGTCGATACCATCGCCACCTTCTCGCAGGGAAACCCCTTCACCGTACTGGCGGCCAGCAGCACCACCATGGACCCCATGACCCAATACCGCGCTGACCAGCTCTGCAATGGCCGCTCCAGCCTGAAGAACAAGGATGTGCGCAGCAACGGCCACTACTGGTTTGACACCGCTTGCTTTGCAGTGCCCGCAGCCAACCACTTCGGCAATTCTGGCCCCAATATCCTCACCGGCCCCGGCGTCAACAACTGGGACATCGGCGCGGGAAAGCTCATTCCCCTGCGCGAATCGATCAACCTGCAATTCCGCGCCGACGCCTTCAACGCCTTCAACCACGCGCAATTTCTCAACCCCGACAGCAACATGGCCGATACCAACTTCGGCAAAATCACCACCGTTGGCCCATCCCGCGAGCTTCAACTCAGCATGAAGCTGCTCTGGTAACCGATGCCACTTTTCAACCATGACGCGGGCCAGCCATCAGCGGCTGGCCCGCGTTCTGCGCAGGCTATAAAAGCAGCGGTGAATCAGGCTTGAATCTGCGCCAGCATCGCCACATCCTGTGTGGGACAAACATTCGGCGTGGTCAGCAGTTTTTCTCCAATGAAAATCGAGTTTGCTCCGGCAAAGAAAGCCAGCAGTTGCGCTTCCTTGTTCAGGCTTAGCCGTCCGGCGGATAAGCGAACCCGCGAGTGCGGCATCAAAATCCGGGCGGCAGCGATTGTTCTTATCACCTCTGTCGTCTCTACCGGCTCGGCTTCTTCAAGGGGTGTACCTTTGACCGGCACCAGCAGGTTGATGGGAACCGATTCCGGCTGCGGGTCCAACTGCGCCAGTTCGCTCAAAAAGTTGCAACGATCCTCCTCGCTCTCGCCGAGACCCAGGATACCTCCGCAACAAACGCCGATGCCCGCGCCTCGAACCTCCCGTATCGTCTGGAGACGATCGTCATAGGTATGCGTGGTTACGATGTTGGAATAGTAAGAACGACAGGTGTCCAGATTGTGGTTGTAGGAATCGAGGCCGGCTTCTTTCAAACTTCTAGCCTGCTCCGTCGTCAACATGCCAAGCGTAATGCACGCTTCAAGGCCAAGAGATTTCACCTCGCGCACCATGGCCAATATGCGTTCAAACTGCTCTCCACCGGGAGCCTTGCGCCACGCTGCTCCCATGCAAATTCTTTTCGCTCCTTGCTCGCGCGCCCGCAGCGCCGCGATGCGCACCTCATCCACCGAGATAAGGGGAACCCTTTTCAGGCCTGTTGAATGATGAGCGGATTGCGCGCAATAACTGCAATCCTCAGAGCACCCGCCGGTCTTGATGGGAAGAAGAAAACAGCGCTGTATATCCTCGACATCGTGAAAGCGCATGTGTATGGTATGAGCCCGGTAAAGCAGGTCGAAAAATGGAAGACGGTATAAGTGCAACGCGCTGGCTGCGTCAGTTCCAGAACTCAATGCGATATCTCCTTGTTTGTTCCTATTCTGATCGCACAAAGGCGTTCCGCATCGATAATTTTGTATTGTCCTGAATAGTTGAACCAATAAACTATCCACGCAGTTGAACAATTTCCGGACGAACGCAAGCGCATGAATCTCCGGCCGTTCTACCGTTTCACGAACTCCACCACTTTGGGCCCGATCTGCGCCGTGCATTGGCCCGGAGCCAGATGGCCGCAGCCCGGCACAATCAGCAACTCGGAGTGCGGAATCAACTGGTGCATCGTCTCAGCCTGGCTGACCGGGAAAATGAGGTCTTCCGCGCCCCACACAATCAGCACCGGCATCTTGAAATTCTGCAGCAGCTTGTCCGTCGCGTCCTGACCGGTAAGCATGGTGGCAAGCGCGCGGCGAGTAATCCAATCCCTTTGCTCTGATACGCGCACAATGTCTCGTGCGATGAAGCCCGGAACCGTGGGCGGATGCGGCATCAGCAAAGCGTCCAGCCGCTCCAGTTCCGCGGGCGTCTGAGGCATAAACAGCCGCACATCCCACCGGGGCAGTTCGTAAAGGCCGACCGAATCGAAAAGCATCAACCGCCGCACCCGCTCGGGATGCCGCGCGGCGACGTGTTGGACGATTCCGCCGCCCATCGACCAACCGCCCAAATCCACCTGCTTCAATCCCAGTGCGTCGAAAAATTCCACCACAGCCTCGGCCTCGTCATGCACGGCATAGGAGAAATTCGCAGGCTGATCGCTACGCCCGTAGCCAAACAGATCGGGCTCATAGACACGGAAGCCAGCCTTTACCAGGTAGGGCGCAAGCTCCCGCCAGTCCTCAGCCCGCCCACCCAATCCATGCACCAGAACCACCACCGGCCCCGCAGCCGGTCCCGAAGCCAGATAATGTACTCGATGGCCCGCTACCTGCACCGAGTGGCTCTCCACACCGCTCAAACACGCTTGCAGATACATCGATCCGTTGAAATAGCTCACCGGGCGCAGCCAAAGGCCGATTCCGGCAACTACAACCAGCACAATCACAATCGACAGCGACCACTTCTTCCAGCTCATTGCTTCCCTTTCAGCTCGTGATCTCTTCTCCAGCCTGCCTCGATGACACGCACAGCCACAGGGTCCAGATCGAGTTCGCCCGGCGCGGTCCACTCCGCCTGCTCCACCCAGCGCACATCGGCAGCGTCTGAAGCCGCCCGCAGTTCCCCGCCCGTCACCCGGCAGAGATAATCCGCGACGACATAATGGTACTGGACCCGCTCGCCCTGGCGATGAATCCGATCTAAAACTTCAATCAATTCCAGCGGCTGAACCGTCAGGCCGGTCTCTTCCCTCACCTCGCGCACCACTGCGTGGGGCAGCTCTTCTCCTAGCTCAACAAGGCCGCCGGGCAACGACCAACTGCCTTTCATCGGCTCGCTTCCACGCCGCACCAGCAATACCCGGCCCGTACTCACAATCACCGCGCCCACCCCCACCAAAGGCGCCAACGGAAATTCTCTTTGCATGATTCCCCCTGCTTCGACAACTCCCTCTACGTTAAAACCACGGCCTGCGTTACGCATCTTTCTTGCCTGCGTATCATCCAAGTCTCAGAGGGAAAAAACATGCCGGAATTCACCTTGCGTATCGATGGAATGCACTGCGGAGCCTGCGTCCGCCGCGTCTCGCAGGCGCTAGCTTCGGTTGAGGGAGCGACAGTCGCTGAAGTGCGCGTGGGTGCGGCACGGCTCACATCGAGCCTTGATCCTCTGCCCACCGATCTGGCCCTTGCCGCCATCGCCAAAGCGGGATTTACCGCGCACCTGGAATCGTAGCTTCATTCATGACGCCATCCGCCACAGAAACGCTGACTCTGCCCGTGTTGGGCATGACGTGCGCCTCTTGCCAGCATCACGTCGAGGCTGCGCTCAACGCGGCAGCCGGAGTGGAATCGGCCCATGTCGATCTAATGGCTCATCGCGCCACGGTACTTTTCAATCCTTTGCGCATCAAGCCTGAGCAACTGATCCAGGCCATTCGCGCCTCTGGCTACGACGCTGTTCTTCCCCGCCCTGGCTCCGCGCCAAGCAACTCCAGCGCGCCCGCTGGCGCTGACGACAAAAAGGCTTGGACGACTCTGATTGCTGGCGCGATTGTCATGCTGCTGGCCATGCCCCTGGGCAGCGGGATGGGCGTTCTCGATCACGCCCTCATGCGTCTCCTTCCCTGGCTCTATACCCTGCCCACCGCGCCGCTGCGATGGTTTCTGCTGATTCTCACAGCGGGCCTCATGGCCTGGGCCGGGCGCGGCATCTATCTCAGTGCGGCGCGCAGTCTGCGCCACGGAACAACGAATATGAACACGCTGGTCAGCCTGGGAACCGGAGTAGCTTTCATCTACTCCGCTTATGCCACCCTCTGGCCCGCGACGGGACGGCAGGTATATTTCGACGCTGTTCTGCTGATTCTCGGCTTTCTCTTGCTGGGCAAGAGCTTGGAAGGCCGCGCCAAACGCCGCGCATTAGCCGCGCTCGACGCCCTCTCGCGCCTGCGCCCCGCCACCGCCCGCCGCGTTCGAGACGGCGTCGAGACCATCGTCCCCCTCGAAGAGATTCAGACCGGCGAAAGCATTCTGGTGTTGCCCGGCGAACGCTTCCCGGTAGACGCAACCATCCTCGAAGGCCGCACCACGGTCGATGAATCGATGCTGACCGGCGAGCCGACGCCCCTGCCGCGCGAAGTGGCGGGCCGTGTGCTGGCTGGTTCGCTCAACTACGATGGCGCCGTCACCTGCCGCGCCGATTCGCTGGGCGAGGCCACCGTGCTGGCCCAGATCACCCGCATGGTTGGGCAGGCGCAGAGTTCGCGCGCCCCCATGGAGCGGTTGGCCGACCGCGCCAGCGCAATTTTTGTTCCCATCGTGCTGGCTCTGGCCGCGCTCACCTTCACCGTCTGGATCATCGCCACCGGCTCCTTGCAAATGGCCCTGGCCAGCACGGTCGCTGTGCTTGTCGTGGCTTGTCCCTGCGCCATGGGATTGGCCGTTCCCGCCGCGCTCACCGTGGCCGTGGGACGCGGCGCGCAGCTCGGCATTCTCTTCAAAGGCGGCGAAGCACTGGAACGGCTGGCCCACATCGACGCCGTCGTTCTCGACAAGACCGGAACCCTCACCGTTGGTCGGCCGGTTCTTGAAGCCATCCATCCCATCGAGAATCACGACGAAAACGAACTTCTGCGCCTGGCCGCTGCCGCCGAGGAGCGCTCCAACCATCCCCTGGCCCATGCCGTCGTGGACTATGCGCGCAAATCCGGCTTGACCTGGCCCGTCGCCGAAAGTGTGCAGGTTCTGCCCGGCCGCGGCTTGGTCGCCAAGGTCGAAGGGCGCGGATGCCTGCTGGGCAATGGGGCGCTCTTCCAGGAGTTTGTTATTCCCTTGCCTAAAGAGACAGCGCCACCCGAGCCCGGCGTTACCCGCCTCTGGATGGCTCTGGACGACAGAATCGCCGGCTATTTCGATGCTCGCGACGCCCTGCGCGACGATGCAGCCCAAGCTGTCTCCGCCCTGCGCCGCAAGGGGATGCGCATCCTGATTCTCACCGGCGACTCGGCAGAAGCCGCCGCGCCCATCGCCGCACAGGCTGGCATCACGGAAGTCGAAGCCAGCCTTGACCCGGCTGGCAAGCTGGCCCGCATTCGCGCCTTGCAACACAGCGGCCTGCGCGTAGCCATGGTGGGCGACGGCATCAACGACGCCGCCGCCCTGGCTCAAGCTGACGCCGGCATGGCCATGGGAAGCGGCGCCGATCTGGCCCAGGAGGCTGGCGACGTGCTGCTGGTCCGTGCCCAGCCCGCCTCGATTCCCGCCGCGCTCGAACTGGCCCGCGCCACGCTCAGCGTCATGCGCCAAAACCTGATCTGGGCCGCGGGCTACAACCTGCTTGGCATTCCCCTGGCAGCGGGGGTGCTTTACCCCGCCTTTCACCTGCTGCTCACGCCCTGGCTGGCCGCCGCCGCCATGGCCCTCAGTTCGGTTTGCGTCCTCGGAAACAGCCTTCGCCTGCGCGGTTGGAAGAGTTCCTTTGCCTCCAACTCCACACAAGCCGCTTCGGCACGATAAACTGAACCAAGAGCCTACCCTGTGCGCATTCTGACCCGTTACATTCTCGGCGAAATTTCCTCCCACACGCTCATCGGCTGCGCGCTTTTCACCTTCATTTTATTCATGAAGGAGCTCAACCACATTCTCGAAATCGTGGTGCGCAACAGCTCCACTTTTTCCAGCGTGGCGCAGGTGGTTCTTTTCATGCTGCCCAACTTCTTCACCGTCACCATTCCCATGGCGGTACTGGTGGGCATTCTGCTGGGCCTCAGCCGCCTGGCCGCCGACAGCGAAATCGTCGCCATGCGCGCCTCCGGGCTGGGCATCGGCTACTTTGTGCGCGTGGCCTCCATCATCGCCATTGGCGGAACCCTGCTGGGCCTGGCCAACGCTCTTTACGTCGCGCCCCGCGCCAATCATGCCATTCTCGAGATGGACAAGGCTCTGGCCGCGCAGGCCTCCTACGAGATCCAACCCCGCGTCTTCGACGAAGACTTCCGCAACTTCGTCCTTTATGTGCAGGACGTACGCTCGGGCACCGGCGCGGCCAACTGGCGTCAGGTCTTCATGGCCGACGTCACCGATCCGGCCACGCCGCAAATCACTACCGCAGCCACGGCCGTGGTGGCCAGCAACTCCTCTGAAGACCTGATCATGCGCCTGCGCGACGGCTCACGCCACGACATGGTGGCCGGCCAGCCACAGCAATACAACATCTCCACCTTCGATGTCACCGACATGCCCTTCGCTCCCAGCCAGCAGAACGAGGGCCACTTGGGGCGCATGGACACGGCCATCTACGCCATGCCCATGAGTGTGCTGCAAGAACATACTCACGGCCCTGACGGCAAGCGCTTCCAAATCGAAATCAACAAGCGCTTCGCCTATCCGGCGGCTTGCCTGGTGCTTATGCTGGTGGCCGTACCCCTGGGCGTCACCTCGCGGCGCGGCGGCAAAAGCTCCGCTTGGGTCTTTACCATTCTGCTGGTCGTCGCCTACTACTCGCTTTCCCTCATTGGCATCGCGCTGGGACGGCAAAACTGGATTTCCGCCTTTTTTGCCGTGTGGATGGCCAACATTCTCTTCACTCTTTTCGGCGTTTTTTTGCTTTGGCAGATGGCCTCGGGCGGCCGCATCCTCAACGCCATCGCTGGTTTCACCGCGCGCTCCTCCAAACCCGCCTGCGAACCCAGGTTCCTGACCTCTCCCTTCAATAAACTGCTCAGCAGGTTCAAGCCGCGCAACCAGAGCGTCGCCTTCCGCGGTGTCTTTCTTCGCATTCTCGACGCCTATGTAGTGCGTGAGTTTCTCAAGATCTTCTTTCTGGTATTGATCGGCTTTGTTCTTCTCATGCTGGTTTTTACCGCCTTTGATCTGCTCAGCGACATTCTGCGCAACCATATTCCCCTCACCACGGTCGGCGCCTATCTGCTCAATCTGACGCCCGACATGCTTTATCAAATCGCGCCGCTGGCCGTGCTGATCGCCGTGCTGGTCACCTTCGGCGCGCTCAACCGCAACTCTGAAATCATCGCCATGAAGGCCACCGGCATCAGCCTTTACCGACTGGTGGTCCCGATTATCTCCATCGCCGCCATTCTCTCCGTCAGCCTCTTCCTCTTCGACGATTTCTATCTGCCCCAGGCCAATCGCCGCCAGGAGGCGCTGCGCAACACCATCAAAGGCCGCCCCCCGCAAACCGTTCTGCACCCCGAGCAGAACTGGATCTTCGGCGAGCCGCGCGCGGGCGAACCGGGCCGCATCTTCTACTACAAATTTTTCGATCACGAACGCAACGAGTTCGCCAACCTCTCCATCTTTGAGTTCGATCCCTCGACCTTCACCCTCTCTCGGCGCATCTTTGCCTCCCGCGCCGTATGGGATGACGGCGCGGGAGTTTGGCGCTTTCAGAACGGCTGGCAGCGCGACTTTGTCGGCGCTAACGTGATCCCTGACGGCTATCGCGAGTTCCAGCAAACCTCCTTCGCCGAAATTCACGAAGACCCCGGCTACTTCAACAAGGAAAAACTGCAATCGCAGGAGATGAACTTCGACCAGCTCGACCGCTACATTGCCGATATGAGCCAAAGCGGTTTCGACACCAAAAAGCTGCGCGTCGCCCTCTGGCACAAGCTCGCCTACCCGCTCATCACCATCGTCATGGCGGGCCTCGCGATTCCCTTCGCTCTCTCCATGGGCCGTCGCGGCTCGCTGACCGGCATCGCCGTCGCCATTGGCGTCGCTCTCACCTACTTTGTGGTCAATAGCCTCTTCGAGGCCATGGGCAACGTCAATTTCCTGCCCGCGGCCCTGGCCGCCTGGTCTTCGGATATCCTTTTTGGGCTGGTGGGCGGCTACCTGCTGCTGCGTACGCCAACTTAGGCTGGCATGGCTGTTTGCTTCTGTTTCCGTTCTGCCGCGGCGCTGACCATCTCAACCAGGCTTTTAAACGACGATGCCGTTTCCGCGTTCTGAAAGACAAATTCCAGCCCGATGCCCTTTCTGGGCCGAACTTCCATCACCTGCGCATAGGTATGGTAGTGTCTGCCGTTCACAATAAAACGTATTTCCACCTCGGTAAGACGTTCCAAATTCAGCCACGCCTTGGTCATCATGTAGCAGCCGGTTTCGCTGATGTCCCGTATTTTTCCCCGAAACAGACTTTCGGGATGGATCACCAGGGTTTCAGCTATTCCATCGCACTCGAAGCGTTTGCGCCGACGATGCTCTTTGCCTGTGGCAATTTTCGGCGTTGCGGCTGCACCATTGTCTTGAGCAATCATGACTGTATTCCTTCAAAAATAGAAATTCGCGCAGAATAATCTGGCCTCTATCTTTCCATCGACAATTTTCAGCAGTTCTTCACGTTATTGGATTTGACCATACTCGTCCGCAAGCTTCAGTGCGGTGCTAGCCGGCATTTTTGCTGGCTGATGATCGAAGCCTTGTCTTCCTTTGCCCGGCCATCTTCGCAACTTCGCGCCGCTGCTTGGCCCCTCCTCTCGGCACACATCCGCTGAATCCGTTACTATGAGGCAGCGGAGAACCCATAATGGAACGTATGCTTGCCACCCCGGCCGATGCCGAAATCATCCTCAGACTTTATGAATTGCGCACCGAGGCGGTGATGCGCCAGGCCCGCGCCTGGGTCACGGAGGAGTTCTGGCCCACCACGGCCGAAGATTACTTCGCCATCGCCTCCAACCCTGCCGACCCCCACAATGCCTGGCTGCGCCAGGTGATCAGCTATTGGGAGATGGCGGCGGCCATGGTGCTGCATGGCGCGGTTTCGGCCGAGCTGTTTGTCGATTCCAATGGCGAGGGATTTTTTATCCTGGCCAAGTTCGCGCCCATCCTCGACGCCATCCGCGAAAAAATGCCCGGTTTCCTCATCAAAACTGCCGAGTTGGTCAACAGATTCTCCGCCGCAGCCCAGCGCTATGAGGCTGTGCTTAAAAGCGCGCAAGGCTTGCGCGAGCGTCTGCAAGCCAAATAACCGACGGCTCTGCCCCAGCCCAAAATTGCCGCAATTTTCTTTTCCAACTGCAAAAAAGGGAGCATCATGGGCGAAGCGCGATTTTTTCTACTCGTGGAATTGCGGTAGAATGCTGGAGTCGCGCCTCCGTCCCCTGACGGCCTTTGGAACGGCACCGATAAAACGAGCAAACGGACCTGACTGGAAAGAACCATGGCACGTGCAATATGGAATGACCGGGTAATCGCCGAAAGCGATCAAACTGTGACACTGGAGGGTGTGGTCTACTTCCCCGAATCCAGCCTCAAACGGGAGTATTTTATCCCCAGCACCACTACCTCGCTCGATCCCGTCAAGGGCCAGGCGCGCTATATGACCCTGCTGATCGACGGACAGGACAACCTCGACGCTGCCTGGTACTATCCCTCGCCTCAACCCGTGGCGCGCAAGATCAAAGGGTATGTGGCCTTCTGGCGGGGCGTGGAGATCGAGAAATAGCCCGCTTCGTCGCCCCTGTTCCTATCCCAATCCGATCGAGCGCATCAGTTGCAGCGCGTTGCTGGTTTGCACGATTCCCGGCTTCAATTTGTAGTCGAAGATCAACTGGCCGCCTTCAAAGCGGTCTTCGAAGTGACAGTTGACGGCGCGCCCATCCATCTCCCCGGGAATTGCGGTCAGGGCCAGGTCGTGCGTACTCACCAGGCCAATTGCCTTGCGCTCCACCAGGTTGCGTACCATCAGCTCGGTTCCCGCCAGCCGGTCATGGGAATTTGTTCCCGAGAGCAGCTCATCGAGCAGGAAGAGCACCGGAATCGGCCCCACAGCCAGATCCGAAACCAGCTTCAACCGGTGAATTTCCGCATAAAAGCGTGAAATTCCGCCGGAGAGCGAATCAAGAACGCAGATGGAGGCGGCGACCGCCAGCGGGCTCATGCGCAGCCGACTGGCCCGCACCGGCGCGCCGCACTGCGCCAGCACGGCATTCACGCCAATTCCGCGCAAAAAAGTGCTTTTCCCTGCCATATTCGGCCCGCTCAGGACGATCAGTTGCAAGCCATTGCCCAACTTCACCTGGTTGGCTACAGCGCGGCTAGCCGGCAGCAGCGGGTGCGCCAATCCTTCGGCGTCAAAAAGCGGACCATCTTCAGCGCGGGCA
>Ga0224528_1000753_pt1 | contig 23918 bp, 16 predicted proteins | sample CBST25metaG_2_FD_179888 | JGI IMG/M metagenome (GOLD analysis project Ga0224528, IMG submission 179888) | Peat soil microbial communities from Stordalen Mire, Sweden - C.B.S.T25 | ecosystem: Environmental > Terrestrial > Soil > Wetlands > Peat | place: Sweden: Norrbotten County, Stordalen Mire...
TTTGACGCGAGCAAGGGTCGCTCGATTGGATTTCCACGTCGGCTCATCTTCGTGGTTATGCATACGAGCACTATGTCACGAGTCCAAGCGGATATCAGGTCAATATGGAACAGGACAGGCAGTTTAACGCCGTCGTTCTGTGCTGCGATCGATGTACTCTGGCAACGAAGAAAATGGCCGACGAAAAAGCTCGCGCCTTTGAGGATGATCGTGTCTCCTTCCGATGGAAGGACTATGCGCACGGCAACAAGCAGAAAGTCATGACCCGTTTCCGCAGATGAGTTTCTGCGCCGCTTCCTCATCCACGTTCTGCCCAAAGGGCTGGTCCGCATCCGCCACTTTGGACTCTTCGCCAACCGCAGATGTACAGTAATGCTCACACGCTGCTTCGTTCTACTTGGTGTGGCATCCTGCCCAACAGAGCCGGCTACAACCACCCACTTACGTTGTCCTGCCTGCGATGGTCCAATGATCGTCGTCGAGCGGATGACTACCTGCCAGTTGTACTTCCGCTTAAGCCCGGCGCGGTCTGATCAACAGAAGTGCAACATTGACAGTTCGAGAGATCTCCATGGTCCACTTTACTTCGATCAACGTCGCCTATAGGTGTGTTCGCGCACGCCATAACCTCGTGTGCCCACTCGCCTCCATCGGCTCGCAGATCCTGCCCTCGTGGACGCCCGGCAGGACTCCACGTCATCATCCAAATGCAGCCCCATGGCTTTCTCGGCCCCACTTCATTCCTGCAACGCCGAGCTACAACCAACAAAGGCAAATCGAAATCCCATAGCTCTCACCGCGTCCGCCGCAAAAACGCCAGCGGCTCCGTTCAAACGCCCCTATCGAAACTGCCCCGGCGGCAAGCCGTCCAGACAACTCTGCCTCATCTCGCCGGGCCAGTCCCGATAGGGTTCTAACGTTTACCAATACCTATCACGCGTCCGCCGCGGAAATCGATCTCGATGAGCGCATTGGCCTGAAGGCAACAACTATCCCAGCTTTCGTATTTCCTGTCATCAAGACCACAGGACTGAAAATCTAGCAGCTTATGGCCCAGACATTTGTTCGATCAGATTGCACAACTGAGATGGTGGCTCCTGAAAACACCAATCAAATGTGAGCCGACCCGCATCTATAACTTACGGATAAGACTTTTGTCGTCACGGGCGGCCTGCCACGCGTAATGTGAAGAGTTCAGTCTGAACAAACAGAGGAGCTCTTCTTGCATTCTTTCTACGAACTCACCACTCTTTCCTGTCCCCTACTGTCGTTGCATGCGGCGGCGGTAGGTGCCCGGGCTTTCATCGAGGAAGACAACGCTACAGGAGAACTCCTCGGTTGCTGGAGAACTGAGATCGGACAACTCGGGCGGGTGCTGCTATTACGCGGCTTTGAGAGTGCGGAGGATTTAGCGACCGAGCGCCGCCGTGCGCTCTGGAGCGCCGATCCCTTTTACGCGGGCAGCCTTGTGACGGCGTTGAGCATGGACAGTTATGCACCCTTCCCCTTCCTCCCCCTGTTCAGCCTGGATCTTTTGGCGGCATTTATGAATTTCGCACCGACCAGCTTAGGCCGGGTGGCCTGCCGCCAACCCTCGCGGGCTGGGAGAAGGCGATCCAGCCGGCGAGGGAGTACACCAGTCATCTCGTGATTAACATGTACGCGCTGGATGGGGCGCCACGAATCACGCATATCTGGGGATTTCACAGCCTGGAAGAACGAGCGGCGCTCCGGGCGAAGTTCTATGCTGCCGGTCTTTGGCCACCTCAAGGCGGTCCCCAGCAGATCCTTGAAGCAACATCCACAATCGCCATCCCCGAAGACGATTCTCCGCTTCGTTGAGATCCTCGATGAGTGACTCGGCCTGAAATCGTCAGTTGAGGCGGATGCCATTGGCGCTACTGATTTCAGCCCTTCTCTAATATGCTATTGACATGGCTCGCACAAAGGAGTTCAACCCGGAGATTGCCCTTCAAGCGGCGATGGAGGTGTTCTGGCGTCTTGGATACGAACGCACCTCGCTAGATATTCTGATGCGAGAGACGAAGCTTTCCAAGCAAAGCCTTTATGACACCTTCGGCAACAAGCGCTCGCTCTATTTCCGCGTCTTGTACCGCTATCGGAAGTTGACCAACGACTCGTTGCGCGAAATCCTAGAGCGCGAGAAGTCCGTTCGGAACGGATTTGTGAAGATCTTCAATTCGATGATTGCAGAGAGCAAGGAACAACATGAGCAGGGCTGTCTTCTCTTGAGCGCCAATCTCAGCCGCGATCTTCACGATGCGGAGATCAAAAGTTTTTTGCGCGCCAACCAGCTAGAGGTCGAGAAGATTTTTACCGGCGCGCTTGTCAAGGCCCAGGCGCATGGCGAGATTGCGCCGGAGAAGAACCCCTCCGCACTGGCCAAGTTCCTTGTCGCCACCATACAGGGAATGCGTGCGCTCGCCCGGCTCAACGATGACCGGAAGGAACTGAAGTACATCTCCAAAGTCGCTCTGTCGTCGCTCGACTGACGGAGGTTTTCAGACCCGGAGCCAGTGAGCGTATTCACTTGGTGACAATTTGGACTGCTTGGTCTATTTTCATCTCTAAGCGGTGGGAACCCCGTTCGGCCTGGTAGGCCTTATCTCCCATGCTCAGGAGGATCCATGTTTCGTGGCATTGTTATGTTCGCGCTTTCGGCCGCCGTCGCGGTTTGCGGCTTCGCTCAACCCTCACTTCCCTTCAGCTTTCAATCGCAATCTGTTCACGTAAGCGATGGCGTGGATATTTTCGTGCGCTACGGCGGCGTCGGCCCGGCAGTTCTTCTCGTCCACGGCTACGCCGAAAACAGCGATTCCTGGGCTCCCCTTGCCCAGGACCTGATGAAGGATCATACCGTGATTGTGCCCGATCTTCGCGGCATTGGTCGCTCATCGAAACCCTCATCCGGATTTGATAAGAAGACGCAGGCTCGCGACATGCGCGCTGTTGTTACGTCGCTTGGCTATGACCGCACATTGGTTGTCGCCCACGATATTGGCAACATGGTTGCGTACGCCTATGCCGCCACCTACCCAGACAAGGTGGAGCGATTGGTTGTAATGGATGCTCCCATTCCTGGCATCGGACCCTGGAGTGAGATACTGCAAAATCCCGGTGTGTGGCACTTCAACTTTCATGGGCCCGATGCCGAGCGATTGGTGGAGGGCCGCGAGCGCATCTATTTCGATCGAATCTGGAATGACTTCACGGGCAACCCAAGCAAGCCGGACGAGGCCACGCGAAACTTCTTTGCTGCCACTTACTCCCAGCCAGGAGGAATGCGGGCTGGCTTCGCACAGTTTTCCGCTTTTTCCCAGGATGCAAAAGACAACAAAAACTTCGAACAAACAAAGTTGACAATGCCTGTGCTCGCAGTGGGTGGCGAAAAGTCTTTTGGTCCGCTGCAAGCTGAAATCATGCGCCATGTGGCAACGAATGTCCGGGAGGCAGTCGTTTCGGGATCTGGACACTGGTTGATGGAGGAGCGGCCTCTGGAGACGGTAGCTCTGATTCGTGGATTTCTCGATGCCTCGCCAGAAGAGCGCTTTACCCCGACAGAGTACAAGTTCCCGGCACTGGGCAATCCCGGGCCAGGTAGTTCGGGAGTTGCCGGCATTCAGAACGTTGTCCTCAAAGGCGATCCCGATCAAGCTGGCGTTTACACCATCATGCTTCGCGTGCCAGCGCACACCCGAATCGCAGCCCATTCCCATCGCGACGATCGCATAGCGACAGTGATTTCCGGAACATGGCGCATCGGCTATGGATCCAGCTTCGATGAAGCAAAACTCAAAGCGCTTCCTCCGGGGAGCTTCTACACGGAACCTCCGGGGCAGACTCACTTCGCGGAGACCGCGGACCAACCCGTTGTTGTTCAGATCACGGGTTTCGGCCCATCTTCCACTGACTATGTCGAAAGCGGCAACGATCCCCGCCTTTCGCAAAAATCCGAATAGTTCCCCCCAACGAAGAGGCGGATCGGCGTTCTCCGATATTACTGGGAATCAAGCGCTTCTAATGGCCACCCTGATATCCGAACGCCGGTTTCTGCTGGATGATTCTCCAATTGATGCATAATCGCCAAGGCGCTCATCGAAGTCGAAATAGGTAATGATGTGTCGGCTCCGCACCAGTTACCCGTCTAGGGGCACCGAAAGGCCCTAGACGGCCCAATGGGCGTTTGTCGCTACTGGATGGCGACCAGATCGGCGAGCTTGGCCGCGACGTCTGCCATCGGATTTTCTGCAGTACTCAGGCCGCTTCGCGAGCCGAGCAGAGGGCTGACTTCGCGGAGAGCTTCGTACGTCGTGCCGTGCACGATGGGGACGAGCAGGTCACGCGCTAGAAGTGCCGATAGCTCTTTGTCAGCGATGCCCTCTCCTTGGAGGCGACGCAGCAGCGCAGGGGTCACGAGCACGATCCCGACTCGCGACTTCGCCAATCCCCTGTCGATTTCGCGGAGCAGCGGCGTGCCGAGGGCGACGTCCTTTTCGCTGAACCAGACCGAGACACCGCGCGACACGAGCAAATCGTTCAGTTCCTTGGCAGCGCCCTGCCGGTCGTCCCACGCATGGCAGAGAAAGACGTCCCGAGTGTCAGGCTGGGGCGCGCGCTTTTCGACGCTGTCGCGGACCGGCGTGAGTGCCCGCACCTCGGCAGGCGTGTACGCCACCGACGAACCGGCTGGTGACCAGCGCGGCTTTGCGCTGCTTCCGGACCCACCGCCGCTGCTCCGGCCGCCCACGCTGTTCCCAAATGAGGAGTAGGACGGGGATGGGGACGACCCGTAGCTGCCATAACCGCTGTAGCGGCCATAGCGACTACCGCATGCAGGGCAGTCCGCTGCGGCGCTCGCTGAGCGATGTCCTTTTACTGGTGCTGTGCATCTAGCCATGTGCGCAATGATACCGCTTACCATCGCGGCTCTCAATCGTAAGAACAGGAAATGTGCAGGCCGACAGCAGCCTCAGCGGCTTCGTTCAAGTCGGCTTGCAACGTGTGAAGGAGCTATTGGCCGTCCGCAGGTGCATCTGCCGAAAGAAAGCTGGACACTTCACTGCTCGCATCCTCTTGCTGAGGAAACGCTGTCGCGGGCAGCTTGACGCATCTCCAGAAATCACCTTTGATGTCCAGTGCACCCTTGTCGTCGCATCTTGCCACAGTCAGAATGGGCGACTTTGGGAGCATGAGCTCCAAATGTATGTGTTCGGGCACGGTCGCGACATTTGATTGCCACGGCAAAGGCAGCGGGACAAGCTTGGTAGGTTTGGCCGGTGAATACAAGACGTAGTGGAAGCTGATCTTATGCTGTGACTCTCTTTCCAGCTCTTTGTAGAATGCGTAAAGCAGTTCGAGACGGCTGACCTTGCTCTGATACTGATCGGATGTGAAATGGCCGTAGGCTTTGGCCTCGATCAAGATTAGGTGGTACGGCATTGTTGCTGCAGGGACGTACGCAACAACAACGAGGTCAAGGTCCTCCTGGTTGCCCATAACGAGCCTAGAGTGGCTTTGATGTCGACTCACGTTGTCTTGTCGATTCTGGGTCTCCCCCTTCATGAAGGTCAGCAGCGCCCCAGCAAGCCAGTCAAAATGAAAATCCGTGGCCCACCAGGCACGATCCACGGACTCTTTGGGGATCCCAACAGCCTTCGCGAGCCGTTCACAAAAATCGCTACCCAAATGCAAAGGTTTGTCGAGGATGTCGCGAATTAGGAGGTTCCGCTCCTTCCTGTTAAACCTTTCGAGTACGTTGGCAAGTTGCTCCATGCGGTTGCCCTCTTAGTAGAGCTTACATTCTGATCGGTAATGAAAAGTCGGCCAGTATTTACAAATCAGCTTTCGGTGGCGGGGTCTCACGCCAGAACATGTCCATCTTGAACAGCGGCGCACCTGGAAGCGCGATTTGTTTTGCGGTGTTCACGTCAGCACCCAAAGTGGCAGGTTCACCTAGCGGAGTCCAACACAAGTGTTTCGAGCACCTCGATTACGCGCTGGTTCATCTCTGGACCTTTCACAGCAATCCGAATAGTCCGTGGCCCCAATGATGAATGAATTTCTTCTCCAGAGCGTAGGAACACGTTCTGTTTGCGAGCGCGGCGCACAATGTCGGCTGCGTCGGGCGCCCCGGCTGGGAGTTCGCAGAGCAGACAATTTGTGACGCTTGGGAAGGCTATGATGCCGCACCTTTCTCCGAGTCCTGCTGCGAGTTGCTCACGAAGTTCTGCCGTTCGCCGGTATTGCTTGTTGTAGTAGTCAGCAGAAGATAATGCGGCGACCGCTGCAACCTGTGCAGGGAGAGAGACGGACCACGGCGGAAGCAATTTCCCGAGCTTTGCAATTTCCGATTCAGGGCCGACCATGTAAGCCGCTCTTAGGCCGCTGAGAGCATAAGCCTTCGACATTGATTTGCAGACGAAGACATTATCCGATTTCGCCGCGAACTGTTCGACCGAATGTTCAGCTCCCGCAAACTCGATGTAGGTTTCGTCAACCCAGAAGCGAGTGCCCGCGCAACGCGTAAAAAGTTTCGTTAATTCAGGACGCGACAGTAACGTTCCGGTGGGTGAGTTCGGGTTTACGAGAACAACTGCGTCGTAGCCTCCTCTTGTCACTTGCTCCGCAAGCTGATCCAGGTTCATTCGAAAGCCGTTCGCACTCTTACCAACAACCGATTCAACGGTGCAGCCAATTACGTTTTCAAAGACGTGGCGGTACTCTCCATACATCGGGTCCAGGAGGAGCACGCGCGAATTGGAATTTAGCCAGGCGCGAAATGCCGAGAAAATCAGTGCAGAAGATCCCGCCGCTGCCAAGACGCATGTTTCAGGAACTGCACGTGCCCGCGAAATTACTCGAACCATACCTTCCGCTTGAGTTGGAGGAGATGTCCGCACCAGCATGGGTAAGTTCTGCTGTAAAGCAGAGATTACTTTCGGTGCAGGGTCGAACCATGCGTCAAGCACGTCGGCATTCACAACTTCAGAGGCACGCGAGAGATCCGCGAACTCATCTCCTAACACTTCCCAGAACGATCCGCCGTGGACACAGTGCGCTGCCGGACGGAACGCGAATGGAAGGTGCCACTGAACGGACCTTTCAATTCTATTCAACTGAAGCGCATGCCCAGAAATTGCCGTATGGACTTCGTCCGTCGATGCAGTCATCAACTCATAGTGAACTTCGCCCGCTTGAGTGGTGATGCCGAGCCCCTTCATTCCACACTTCGTGTAGAGATCTAGGACTTCGCGCCGGCCAATCGCAACCAACTGTGAACCTCCGTGCGATTCTACGTAGCGCAATGCGCAGTACATCAGCAGAGATGCAACGAGCCGTCCACGGTGCGGGGAGAGCACAGTTAACAGGCGAACTTCATAGAGCTGTTTGTCGAATGCTAACGCCAGATGTTCTCGGTCAAAGTATTTGTCGATCGAATACTTGCCACCTGGCGGCGTTAGGCTGATGAAGCCGAGCATTTCATCGCCCTGCTTGGCAACAATGTACTCGTTCCGTTCATCGAGTGGGTCGCGCAGTGAACGCCTGTCGTTTTCGGAATGTTGCCGCAACTCACGGGCATAGACTTCGTATCGAGCAGCATAAATGTGTTCGCGATCGTCAGTGGTGGCCAATGCGACGTCGATGTTGGCGCTAACCACGCGAACACTCCTCTGCCGCCAATGCCAATTCTGAAGCTTTTGCCTTTACCCCGCGCAGATCGATCTTGCCCGTGCCCAACATCGGGAGCACATCTACGTGGAAAAACTGGTTCGGTCGTGGCTTCCACAGCGCCGGAAGATCGCACTGCGGCAACTTCTCCAATACGGGTGCGAGTTTTTCGGGTGTAAGTGTATGGACGACCACGATACGCTCGCCCTTCTTCTCATCCGGCAGGGCCGTCACGGCAAATACTTGCTCCGTCACCCCTGCAAGGTCGTGCAGTTTGTCTTCGATCTTGATGTGAGGAACCATCTCGCCCGCAATTTTACTGAAGCGTGACAGCCGGTCTGTGATGGTCAGGAAGCCGTCTTCTTCCATCATTGCGACGTCGCCTGTGGTGTACCAGCCATCATGCAGCACTTCGGCGGTCTTTTCCGGTTTGCGGAGATAGCCCTTCATCACGTTCGGGCCCTTCACCAACAGCATCCCCGGCGTTCCGGGAGGAACAGGCTCGCCCGTATCGAGATCGACCACCTTCACGGACACTCCGGGCAGCGGGTGTCCAATCTTGCCGCGTCTCGCTCCTACCTGTCGGAAACCCGGGGCGCGGAAATCGCGTGAGTTCACTGTCACAACCGGCGAGCATTCCGTGCAGCCGTAGCCTTCGAGAGGACGGATACCGATGATGTCCTCGAATGCCAGCGCAACCCGCTCCGGTAATTTCTCTGCGCCCACCAACACGTATTGCAGACTGCCGAAGTTTTCCGGCGAGCAACGCCGCATGTAAGCCTGGAGGAAGGTGGGCGTGGCGACAAGGAACGTCACCTTGTATTTGCCCACAAGTTCGTCGATTACCCGAGTGTCCAGAGGGTTCGGATGATAGACCACTCCCACGCCGTTCACTGCTGGCATCCACAGGGCAGCCATGAAACCAAACGAGTGAAAGAACGGCAGAATACCCAGTACTTTGTCGCCGCCCCCCAGCATGAACACTTGCGACACCTGCTGAATGTTTGAGGTGATGTTGAAGTGGGTGAGCATCACCCCCTTGGGATCGCCGGTGCTGCCGCTTGAAAAGATCACGGTAGCCAGGTCATCCACTCCAGCAGTGTGCTCTACTGTGGTACCCACAGCCTTTCGTAACAACCCCACTGGAGTGAGCCAGGCCAGTGCGAAAGCCCTGAGTTTTTCACTTGCACGCGGAGCTTCCAATGCATCTTCCAGAAAGAGCGTTCGGCCCGGAATCTCAAGCTTCGGAAATCTCTCGACAAAGGCCTTCGACGTGATGACCACATCCAGATCGCACTGCTTTGCACCGGACGCGATTACCTCGCTGGAAGCCGTGTAGTTCAAATTCACAGGAATGCGACCCAGCAGAGTAAGCGCGAAGTTGGTGAGGGCTCCGCCCACGGAAGGAGGCAGCAGCAGGCCGACCATCTCTCGCTCGCCGATCTGGTTCCTCAGTCGTCGCGCAATATAAACGCTCTTGGTCAGCGCAGAGCCAAAGGTCACTTTCGGAGTTTTGCCATCGGCCATCATGAAACGCCGAGGGTATCCCCGGGCTGTGGATACGAAGGCGAGGTCGAGGGTCTTCATGCGCCGCTTGCGTTGCTGGAAAGCCTCGGCCTGCAACTCTTGTACCGCACTGCGCACCTCAATCGCGGTGGACGCCGGAGGCATTGGCTTGCCGAAGCTTACCGTAACGGGATAGTGAATGTGGCGCGGCATCTTCCACAGGAAACGCCCGCGCTCAAAGCTGAAGATGCTACCCCATACGCCATCAAGATTCACTGGAATGATCGGTACCTCGACGCCCTTCATGATGCGCTCTAACCCACGGCGAAATGGCAGTAGCTGTCCGGTGCGAGTAATCTGGCCTTCGGCAAAGATGCAGACGATTTCATCGTCACGTAGAGCGTCACTGGCCGTATGCAGTGAGCGGATCATGTCGCGTGGCCGCTGCTCGCTGGAAATCGGGATCGCCTTCATCATCTTTGCAAACGGCTTTACGAACCGCTTGTCATAGATTCCTTTATAGATTAAGAAACGAATCGGTCTGTCCGTGGATGCAATCAGCAGGAGCGCATCCACAAACGACATGTGATTGCTCACCAGCAACGCGCCCGTCTTTTCCGGGAAGTTGTCCCGTCCCACCACCTTCACGCGATAGACAGTGTGCGTGAAGAAAAAGAGCAGCAAGCGACCGAGCCATTCCGGAAGCAATGTCAGGACATAGACCGTGCCGACTCCGGTGATGATCGAAGCTGCAACGATGACTCCGCGTGAATCGAGGTGTATGAACGCGGTGAAGACGTAATAAACGCCGGCGGACAGCGCGACTCCCACGAATGACAGCAGATTTGCCGCCGCGATGATGCCGCCCTTGTCCTTCTCCGCAGGGCGATGCTGAATCAGGGCGTTGACCGGCACCGCAAAGAAGCCCGCCCACAGGCCCAGAATTCCTAGCAGCGCCGCCGACCCCGCAAGATCGTGCTGCATTCCACCCAGCACCAACCCTGTGCAGGTCATTCCGATAGCGCCCAGCGGAATCAACCCGTACTCAATCTTGTTGCCGCTCACTAGTCCGGCGAGCATGCTGCCGATGCCAATACCCACAGCGAGGGCGGCATTCAGATATCCAGTCTTGGTTTGGCCGATGTGCAGCGCATCCGGCCCGTACACGACCACGGTCGAAAACAGTAGTGAGCCAAGAGCCCAGAAATAGGTATTGCCCAAGACGGCGAGGAACAATGCACGATCGCGTCGCATCAATTCGATCTGCTGCCAAAGGTCGCCCAGAAAGTTGATACGGAACGGTTTTTCTGGGGCCGCAGCCGGAACGCGCTCGATGCCAAAACTTGTCAGAAGACCCACGAAGGCAAGCAGCAATAGCGCGTATCCGGCATAGATTTCGTGCCCGCGAAAGCCCTCGGCCATCGCTGCGCCCGTGACCGTACCAACAATGATGGCGACGAATGTGCCCAACTCTATGACACCATTGGCCCATGAGAGACGTTTGGCTGGGAGCAACTCCGGCAGCAGCCCATACTTTGACGGCCCAAATAGTGCAGCCTGCGTCGCCACCAACGTGAGTGCCACCAAAGATATCGTTCGCGAGTGGAGCGCCAGTCCAGCAGTCGCCACCACCATCGAGCCGATCTCCATCACCTTGGTCCAGATGGTGATCTGGCGCTTGCTATAGCGATCTGCCAACCACCCTCCCGTCATGCTGAAGAGCACAAATGGCATGGAAAACAGGAGAGTAACCATGGAAACGAAGCTCTCGCGCTCGTTTTTGGCGAGGCCCATGCCCACGATCATCGATAGCAGGAGGTTGCGGAGAATGTTGTCGCTATAGGCACCCTGAAACTGTGTGGCGATCAACGCCCAGAATCCGCGTGTGCTACGCGTTGGCTGAGCAGAGCTTGGCGAGACTTCCGTGGCGATGCTGGAATCGGTTGATGTCATATAAGAGGTTGTAGTTTAGTGATGCCATTGTAATGCTTTCCCGAATTCCGGCCAGAAATGACTGACCGGAGAGCTTGGGTTGTTGGCACCCAGTAATAGAACGTAGCCCCGAGCGGCTTTTGCAGAAAAAAACTGCAAGAACTTTTGCCGCTGCCGTTCTACTATCGGACGTGAATTCATTTATCAACTAACAGGTCGACACAAATGGAAAGCCTCGCTCTGCTGGCTGTTGTGTTTCTAGTGGGAATACCGACGATCTCCCTCGTCGCGCTGGTTCGTACCGGAAGGCTCCGCAAGCTTCTTGACGAGCAGTATTCCGAACATCTGCGCGATGTCTCTGATTTAAAGCAGGAGATTGCGGCGCTACACAGTGCACTCATGCGAGTTTCCAAGCAGGTTGACCAGCGTGCCGGGGCCATTCCTGACGCGCCCGCCGCGGAAATCCCTGTTGCCAAGCCAGTCCCTGTGGCGACGGTGGCCGAAAAGCCCACACCGATCCCGGCCCCACCTGTGGCCGAGCCAGTGCAAGCGATTGTCGCGCCTCCTCCTACACTGCATCCTCTGATTACCCCGCAACCAGTTGCGCCTCCGAGGCCGGTAGCTCCGCTGGTCACGCCCGCAGTGACCTCATCGACTTCCGAAACGCAGCAAGTCGAGCACGTGGCGTCGACCGCGCCCCCTGCACCAATCGCCCCGAAAACGCCGGAACCGAAAGGTGAGGCTGTCCCGGGCGCCTCTCGTCCGGTCGCTGTTCCGGTTCCTCCCCGTCCAGTCGAGCAACTGCCACGCGTGTCCGCACGTACGACCGTCGCGAACTATGAGCCGTTCAAGTCAGTAGCGCCTCCGCGCAAGAGTCTCGCCGAGCGACTGCGCGCCACACTTCCGCTCGAAGAAGTCCTTGGCATGAATTTGTTCGCCAAGTTCGGCATTATTCTGCTGGTAACGGGGTTCGCGCTTCTTGGTCGAGTTGCGCTGGTCGCCATTGGAGCGGGCGGTAGGGTCGCTTTGCTCTATGCGGCAGCGGCCACACTACTCGGTGGCGGAATCTGGCTGGAGCGCAAGGAGCGCTACCGCCTGGTAGGACGCACCGGAATCGGCGGTGGCTGGGCACTGCTGTTCTTCACCACCTACGCAATGCATCATGTCGCCGCCATGCAGGTGATGAACTCCGAAGTATTGAATTGCGCTTTGCTACTCGGAGTGGCGATCGCGATGGTGGCACACACCTTGCGTTACCAGTCGCAACTTGTAACCGGACTCGCGTTCCTGCTTGCGTTCTCAACCGTCGCCATCAGCCAGGACACCGTCTACGCGCTTGCCGCCGGAGCCATCCTCGCCGTGGGCATCGTCGCGATCTCGCTGCGCATGGGATGGTACGAACTCGAAGTATTCGGAATTCTGGCCAGCTACCTCAACCACCTTTATTGGCTATACAAGATCTATCCGGAAGGTGTCGCTGGTCATCCGTTCCCACAGTTCTGGCCGAGCACAATTATCCTGCTGCTCTACTGGCTGACGTTCCGCATCTCCTACGTTGCTCGCGGCGTTCGCGCCATGCGCGACGAACACGTCTCGACCGTGGCCGCGCTGGTCAATACCGGGCTGCTACTCGCGGTAATGAAGTTCCAGTCCACGCACCCCGAACTAACTTTCTATGCATTGTTGGCGCTTGGTGCCTTGGAGTTTTTCTTCGGGCAACTGCCAGCCACGCGCCGTCGTCGTTCAGCGTTCATCCTTCTGACGGTTCTGGGCACGATACTGATGTTCGCGGCGGTGCCATTCAAGTTCACTGGCAACAACATCGCGCTCCTCTGGATGATCGCGGCCGAGGTTTTGCTGGTCGCCGGAATAGTGCAGTCGGAAGTAGTCTTCCGCCGACTGGGCCTGCTCACCGGACTCTTCACAGGCCTGCTGATTGCCTACGAAGCAAAGCACATTATCGAACTGCGCCAGTACTCGGAGTTGCCGCTCACCCAGGACGGCATCCTGCTGCTTACTTGCAGCGCTTGCTTCTACTTCAATGCGCATTTCATCCGGAAAAAGTGGAACGACCTCTTCGACACACTCGACGGACGCCTCGCCACTGCACACTCTTACATCGGCGGCGTCACGGCGTTTATCGGGGCGTGGGGGATATTCACGCACGACTGGACCGCCGTTGCCTGGGCCGTGCTTATGATCGCCGCTGCAGTTGGTGCGCGCCGCTTGGCAAACGAACACCTATTCTGGCAAGGCTCGCTGCTCGCTGCCGCCACGCTCTGTCGAACCCTGATTTCAAACTGTCATTTCCCGGCCGATGCACTGGGTGACTTTATGTCCGGCGCGATTCTGCACCACGTTGCCAGCCGGATCATCACGCTGCCAATCATCGCCGCCGCCTTCTATCTTTCGGCGTACATACTGCTCAAGGTTAGTGGAGAGCCCGCCCGCGCACTGCGAATGCTTAGCGCATGGACCGGGACGGCATTTCTCTTTCTTCTCGCGGGTCTGGAACTCCAGGCGCAATGGGCTGTTCTCGCGTGGCTACTGCTCGTCGTATTTCTAGTTGAAGCAGCTCGCCGATATGAATCGAACACCCTAACGCTGCAAGCGCATACGCTCTCGCTGGTCTCCCTGCTCGCCGGATTCAATCCAGTATTCCTTACGAGTCGGTGGCATGGGATTCCTCTACTCTTGCTTGTATGCGGAGCGAACGCCCTCGTGCTCTACTGGATCGCTTACCGCATCGGACGCGCAACGCAGCCAGCCTCGTTCCAGATACGCGCACTTTACACATGGGGTGCCTCGGCTATGTGCACCTACTTGCTCTGGAAGCAAGTGCCAGAGGATTGGACTGCGCTGGTGTGGATGCTACTCGCCGTTGGGCTTGCACTCATCGGGCGACGGATCAAGCTGGGCAGTCTGTGTCACCAGGAACACGTGCTGGCGTTGCTCGTTGCTGCCCAACTTGTAACCGTGAATCGGGACTTGCACAGCGCGAAGGCTCGCTACATTCCGTTTATTACTTGCGCTGCTGCGCTGTATGCAATTTCACGCCTCTGCACGGTACGTGACGCCAGCTACCAGCGCTTCGCCGCCTGGATACACACATGGGCAGCCACTGCTCTACTCGCGACCCTCGCATGGCATGGGGCTCCTCAGCCTTGGATTGCACCGATCTTGGCGGTGTTTGCCTTGGCGCTCGCCATTGTTGACCAACTATTCGAAGTGGAGGAACTTCCCGGTCAGGCACACCTGCTCGCTGCCCTGGCAGTGATACAAGCTGTTTCGCTCAACATCTACAACACGGAAAAGTGGCTCAACCTCGATCTGCGGCTGATTACCGTATCGGTGGTTGTGCTCGTTCTGTATGCCCTAGCGCGCTGGGTGCGCATTCCTCAAGCGTTGCGCGACCGCGATTTCCACCATGTGTACTCGTGGGTCGGCTCGTTCCTTGCAGCCTGGATGCTGTGGAGCGAGTTACAGCCAGTCGCTGTGGCCGTCGGCCTAGCTATGTTCGGACTTGTCCTGTTTGAGTGGGGCGGGGTGCAGCAGCAAAGGCAGCTACGTTTGCAGTCTTACGTCGCACTAACGGCAGCGTTCATTCGCATCTTCTTTGTCAATCTCACCGCCGCACCACTGCCGGGTGAGACCATCAGTCCGCGTATTTATACGGTCCTGCCTCTTGCGCTCATTTACTTCTTCGTATGGGCACAGTTGCAATCGGGAAGAGACAAACTCGAAGCTGAGCGCTTGCCGATGGGTAACATCCTCGCCTACTTCGGAACCGGATGTATCACTGCGGTACTGTATTTCCAGACGAGGGCAGAGTGGATTGTCGTGGCGTGGGCCGTCTTGGTCCTGGTGCTGATGCTTGCGGAGTGGGTGCTCAAGCAACGTGTGTTTCTGCAGCAGGCTGCGCTGCTTACCGTAGGCATCGTGACACGCGGACTCGCTCACAATATCTTCGGAGGAAGTTACTTTACCTCCGAGGGATGGCGCGGGAACTTCTCCGTGCTATCGCTGACCGCCGTCCTGCTCTTTGCCGCGTTGCCGATAGCTTTTCAATTACGTAAGCGCTATCTCGCGCAACCCGCTAGCTCGCGATTGGAACGTCTATTCGACTACCCGGAGCAACTCCTTTTCTTCGCACCGATTGTGCTCGTCACTGCGATGATTGCTGTGAAAATGACTCCCGGCATGATCACGCTTTCGCTGGCGGTCGAAGGAGTGCTGGTGATCCTGCTCGGGCTCGTGCTTAGCCAGCGCACGTACCGGCTTACCGGGCTTCTCCTGCTTCTGGTCTGCGTGGGGAAGATTGTTGCCCGCGATGCCTGGAGGCTGATCGACCGCGACCGCTACATCACGTTCATCGTGCTTGGCGGAGGCTTGACCCTCGTGTCGATGCTCTATAACAAGTATCGCGAATCGGTTCGGCGGCTGCTATGAAGCGCGCTCTCGCGTTTATCTTTGTTTTGGTGGTAGGGGCAGGAGCCCTCTATTTTGCGCAGCACCGTACTCGCACTGATGCGGTCAGTTCTAACGCGGTCGTCAACATGGCTGCTGATTGGCAACGTGACATTTCGCGCGCTCCCATGCGCGTCTCTCGAATCTCCGATGATGAAGAGACGCGCATCGGCGACGAACTCGCCGCACAGTACATAACAGCCCAGCCAGTGCAGACTCCCGAAGCGCAAGCTTTGGAGCGCTACATCAGGCAAGTTGGCGGACGTGTCGCCGCGCATGCGAAACGCAAGCTTGCCTATCAGTTTCATCTGATTCCGAATGCTGATTTCATCAACGCATTCGCGCTGCCGGGCGGCCACGTTTTCATCGGCCAGGGATTACTCGACCAGATCACAAGCGAGGATGGCCTCGCCTTCGTATTGGGCCACGAGATTGAACATATTGATCACTATCACGCCGTTGAGCGCGTGCAAGTTGAAGCGCGTCTGAAGCACCTGAACCTGGACATCGTTGCCGCTATAGCGCAGATTCCGATGTCCCTATGGCAAGCAGGGTACAGCAAGGATGAAGAGTTCGAGGCAGATCGTGAAGGATTGCACGCTGCTGTGGCCGCAGGCTATTCGGCGCAAGGCGCGGTGAAGCTGCTGGAGAGATTCACGAAGTTGCATCGCGAATATGTGATTCATGCCGAGACGCCGACGGAAGAACTCAGCCAAGTTGCCATCGACGGCTTGCAAGGATATTTCCGCTCGCATCCGTTGTCTTCGGAACGACACGCGCAGGCGCAAGAGGTCATTGCCCGGGATCATCTCGCGACCAATCAACCGCTCAAACCTTTCCATCTGGAGTACGAAGTTACCAGCGGAGCTAAATAGTGTCTGCCACGCTGGTAACTTGTTAGTAGAGCCGGAAATTCACTTCGATACTGACCAGCACGTTGACCGCATGCCCATCTTTCATCGCAGGCTCGAAGCGCCACTTGCGAACCGCTTCCAGGGCCTTCTCGTCGAGTCCCATTCCTAGCGATCGCTGAACGTGCAGGTCCCGGGTACGACCATCCGCGCCGATAACGGCTTCGACCACGACGGTCCCCTGATGTTTGGATTTGCGTGCCTCGTCTGAATAATCGGGAACAGGCCTGAAGATGGCTCGTGGCGCACTGACTCCTCCGCCTACGTGATAGATCCCGCCCCCAATACCCCCGCCATAGCCGGGGCCAACCCCGGGACCATATCCCGCTCCAACACCACCGCCGCCACCGCCGCCGATTCCTCCTGCTGAGCCAGTTCCATTGGATGGCGGCGTGAGAAGAGCGGAGAGCGGATCGCCGTTCTGGCCGAGCTGCTGTGGAGTCAAGTGCGGAGGAGCGACGACAGCTGCCTCAACTGAAAGCTTCGGATCAGAGTTTCGAATCACAACCACCGGTGGAACAAGTTGTTCGCGCGCAGAACGTGGCAGAGTGCCTTTCGATGCTTGTAACTTATCATGATCACCGCCACCTCCACCTCCCGCGCTCCTGCTGGTGCCTGCGGGCAGGACGTAAGATCCCGGCTCGGATAGCAGGCTCACCGCCTGCTGCTGCGGTTGTTCCCGGTGGCCGATCCAAAGTCCGGAAGTTATGAGCAGTGCCAGCACAGCGGCATGAAGCAGGAAAGACACCGCGAAGTTTGCGCGATGGACGGGATAGCTTCCGAAGTTGCCGAAGAGGCTTGGCAGTGGCGTTTCCATTCTCTCGGCCCGCTTTGCGGGGATAAGGCGCAAACTGGGCCTGGCCATCGCCCGAGCCTGTGCATCAAGATCAGCCTTAAGCCGAGCCCGGAACTCTGGCCTCGGAAGAACGTGCAGTTCGCGGGCAACCACGATGAGATCTCGGATGTCTTCGTGCGCGTTTAGTGGCACAGCATTGGGATCGGCCGCCAGCATGTCGATTACGGCGTCAAGTTGGTCAAGGAGCAACGGGTTCGTCATGATTTCCTCTATTTGAGTCCGCAGACTTTGCATTGCTCGGAACTGAAGTTGCTTTACTGCTCCCTCGCTGCGCCCCATCTCCTTCGCGATTTCGCTGGCGCTGGCTCCTTCCGCGAATCGCCGTGTGATGACATGGCGCTGGTCTGGCGGAAGCGATTCCACAAGTTGGTTCAAGATCGTGCGCTGCTCGATGCGATCATCGACGCCCGGCTCCTCCGACGTATTGGAAGGAATCTCCAGCTCGGTAGGGCCATCGCGCCAACGGGAAGCAATCGCATGTGCGGCAATTCTGAGGAGCCACGCGACGAACGGAGCACCCCGCCATTCAAAGTGTGCAATGTTTGCGAGCGCTTGGTGAAAGACCTCGGAGGTGACGTCTTCCGCTTCTTCACGGCTTCGCACCCGTCGTGCGACATAGGCGTACACGCGGTTGAAATTGTTTTCGTACAACTCAGTGAAGCCCGATGGGTCTCGCTGTGCCGCTTCGACCAACAACCGCTCATCGATTTGTTTCTCGATAGCCCTCAAACATCTTCTCCGCGACAGTACTTCTGTTGTCACTTACATAATGGGATGAGCGAGGTAAAAGGTTACGGGCGTGTTTTGAAATAAGGAGGCAGAAACAGTGCTGGGCTGAGTTCAATAAGACATTCAGTGTCCTTGGAAGGTGATGCGCAAGCAGAGATAAGTCAGGGGAGGAACTGCGACCAAGCGTGTCCCGTTCGTATCTGAAGTCAGAACGCGCGGGCTACTTCCACGTCCTGCCCCTATCGCCAGATTCCCAGGAAGTCCCGTCATCGGCAATGACCGTAACCTGTTCCGGGTTTTGAAGCCGAATGTGCGCGACTACATGATCGTAGCCATTCTTCGCTGGCAGCTTGATTGATTCGAATGTGTTGCCGTTGTCGGCGGAATGCTCAAGTAGCAGACGCTCGCCTCCAGCCCACACTTCGCTTCCGGATACCGAAACCACGTGCAACTTTGACGTCTCATGCATGGCTACGGATTGCCAGACACCGTCACCCAAAGACCGCTCGAGATGGCCGAGATCATTAATCCGCCAGTGTGGGCGCACCGCATCCGCATTCAAGGTTTTGCGCACCATCGGAGCCGAAGCTCTATTCACGAAAGCTGCGTTGGGCAAGGGCGCAAGAGCGCCTGCTTGGATGCTGACGGTCGGCGATGGAGCGGCTTTTACTCTTGCAATCTGCTTCGAACTCGCCCGGTCCTGCTTTGTTGCATCTGAAACCACCTCGGCCTGCGACTTCACGCTGGCCGCATTTGTCTCAATGGCGGAATAGTTATTTGAGTTCGCGATTTCGGCGTGCGGCGGAATGCTACGAGCACTCTGTTCCTGCAGAGGGACTGAGGGAGTAATAGCACTGCTCCCAGAAGTAGCAGCGGGTGAATTCACTTTGTGCGAGGGAACTTCCTCAGAGCGTGCAAGAGTGCCGGGCGCGTTGCCCGGCTTTGTGGTCGATGCGGGGGAAAGCGGCGGTTGCGCACTTACGGTGGGAACCTCGGCGTCCGCCCTGTTCACGGTCCGGGTGCTTTCAGTGGACCGTGCGACGATTTCGGGCTTCTTTTGCTCGTAGATCAGCACTGCCGAACTGACGACAAGCACACAAGCCGCAGCGGCTACCCATGGCAGCCAACTGGAGAGTGGCGGGTGAATTGGACGAGGTAACGGTTGTGCCGTGTTCACAGATTCCGGGGCAGAATCCCTAGCAATGCTCAGCACCTCGCGGCACTGAACGCATGTCGCAAGATGGGCAAGAACGCTTTCATGCTCACGCGCCAACAGCGATTTCTCAGCAAAGGCCGTGAGCACGTCGGAATCAGGGTGAACTCCGCCCTCCTGGCTCCGGGCCAGTTCCTTTTGCAGCGGATTGGACTCAGGTTGTTTCACTTCACCGAACCATCTTTCTTATAGAACGCGCCAGCCCGTATTTCTTGCCGCAGATTCGCCGATACGTCAATATTTAGATCGCGCACGTCGAGTTCCTGCAACAGTTCATCACAGCGCCGGGGACTCAGCCCGTCCGCCTGCCATCGTTTCCTTACACGCTTGCGTAATTCAATCATCAGCCGCTCCAACTTCCGGCTGATTGTAGATTCGTGCACGCGCAGTTGGCGCCCGATCTCAGCCAGCGTCCTCTGATCCAGGTAATAAGACGCAAGCAGAAAACGCTCTTCCGCACTCAGTTCGATGAGCGCCTGCGTAATGGCTGCTGCCACACAATCATCAGGAGGCAAGTCGCCCGAAGCGGGAATCGCAGCAAAGCTAACTCCTGCTTCAACCTGCTCTTCCAGACTCACGTTCTTGCTTTGGGCGCGATAGCGATCCACATACTGTTGCGAAAGCACGGTGCGAAGCCAGCCTTCGAGCGATCCGCGTCCCATGTAATAGTCAAGTTTGGAAACCCTCCGGCCCTTGTCGTTCGGCACTCCGTAGAGATCCGCGTACAGTCCGTCTGCAAGCTCCCGCCCCGTCGCCTCATCCTTGGCAATGCGATAAGCCGTCTCGTAAAGTGGCGCTCGGAAGCGCGTGAGAAACACCTCCCATGCAGCTTCATTGCCCTCCGAGCAGGCTCGCGCCAGCATCAGTTCCTCAAGACGCAGGGTCGCCAGCAACTCCAATTGTTCCGCTTCGTTTGATGTTCCCGCATAACGCACCACAACGGCAGTAACGATTTGGCTGAAGTGCTCGGGCGTAACTCCGTAAAGGTCCCCTGCCGACTTAGGGTATCGCCGCGCAATCGCCGCACACACAGCATTGCCCAGTGCTGAAGCTTCGGCCGGAGTTGGGGACTCAAAGAGCATTGGCAGAAATGCTAGCAAATTCATTGCAAGAAACATACCCGCTGGCGTTCTTCCTGTGTACGAGGTACCGAAAAGATGCGCACGGGGAGAATGCTATGAATGGGAAATTGAGCTCTACGCTTCGCTTTACAGCCGGACGTCAACACAGAATCCTCACAACGATGGCCGCCGGTCTGTTCTGTGCATTGCTTGCTACACCGGCATTGGCGGGCATACCGAAAGAGAATGGTTCCTACAGAGTTCTCCCTGCAATTGTGCGTGGAAACCTGGCGATCTTCCCAGTCGTGGCCAGCCACTCGCATGACACATCGCAGTTGATGACGCTCGACGAAGGTGTCAGCTCCGGACAGGTCACGGTAACCGAGGCACAAGACGAGCGCGGTCTGATCCGTCCCGGTCAGCCCATTCCGCGAAGGCGCTCTGGGGCGGAGGTAAACCGTCTGGTGCTGTACAACAACTCCAGTCGTCCATTGCTGCTGCTCGCCGGAGAGATCGTCACAGGCGGCAAGCAAGATCGGGTGATTGGCGCCGACCGCATCGTCCCGCCCAATACAGGACCGATCGATCTAGGTGTCTTCTGCGTAGAGCCCGGGCGTTGGGTCGAGTCGAGCTCGAAATTTGGGTCCATGGGTGTGCAGATGGCGCAGCCCAGCGTACGCACTCCCGCGATGGCCGCACGCAATCAGAACCAGGTGTGGGACAACGTACGTGCTTCCAACGCGAAGATGGCGGGCGTCCTGAGCTCTGCCGAAGCGGTGACAGTGGAAGGCACCAGTTCTTACGCGAAGGTCTTTGAGAGCGCCCCGGTCAAGAAGAGAATTGCTGAGTACGGCGGCGCTGAAACAGAGCAAGCTATCTTGCGCGAGTTGCGCGCCAAGGGAGCGGTTGGCGTGGTCGTAGCTGTAAACGGGAACGTCTTATGGGCTGATGTTTTTGCCAGTACGGAGTTGCTGTCTAAGTACTGGCCAAAGCTAATTCGCAGCTACGTTGCTGAGGCAATAACTTCCGCTAGCACGGGAGTCGCACCAGATATTCACGAAGCGGAACGCTACATGGCCAACCTGAGTGGCGGTCGTGAGGTTGTGGAGACCGAGCCGGGAGTTTATCGTCGCTCAGATATTACCGGTGATGGCTATCGCGTCTTCGAGCTCACATCTTTGCTTCCGAAGGCGGAGTTCGATGTGCACATTACAAAATTAGGAGAGAGATAGACAAGTGTGCTGCCCGATGCCGTTGTGGAGACCTAGACTTGTTGCAGCGCCTGAACGTCTGCCTCCTGCAGCAGTCTCACGATTAGTTCTAAACTTGTTCGGCTCACCACCATCAATGGATGCATTGCCACCGGAAGCACGAACTCTTTTCCGACTTTGAGCCTGGAACTAATGGCGGGTACGATCATCAGGTCCAGCGGAGTCCATAAAGACGCAAAACGCACCTGTTCGAGCATCTTGATATCCCGATTCAGCTCTTCTAGAAACGCGCTCCCAGGTCGCATCTGTCTGCAGGCGGCATTGCCGATTGAGTACGCCCAATAGCTACCGTGGTGCGGTGATGAGATCGCAATGAATCGGCGAACCCGATCAATCCCGCCGAGTTTCTGAACGTAAAATCGACTTACGAGCCCACCCATGCTGAAGCCGATCAGGTCAAACCGCTCTCCAGACGGGATTCGTTCGTCCACAAAGGCTCGGAGTTGCTCTGCCAGTTCATCCAACCCGGCGGTCCCGTTGCTTGGCGCCAGGCTTGGTGCGATTGGTTGGAACCCTCGTTCATTTAGGAACCGGGACATAGGATTGAAGATTGCGGCAGTGTCGAAGATGCCATGGACGAGTACAACCGGGCGGGAGACAGTTTGGTCACGCCGCGGTCCCTCAGTCCTGAGGTCCGTGAGCACTCTCGTCATGTGCTTAATGTACAAGACTTCACACTGCTCGTCAGCATTGTGGTGAGTGTTGTGACTTTGACCGTGGCTTCAGTGGAGTTAATGCAAGGTAGGGAATCAAGCTACAAAAGATGGAACCTGGCCAGATTGCCCGGCCAGGTTCCTAGTTGGAATGGCCATTCTCCAGTTCGCGGATGTATTCGATGACCGACTCGCTCCAACCATCGATGTGCGTCCACTTGCCGTAGCCAACACCGTTCTTGTAGCTCGCCACATTGATCACGTATCCCTTACCGTTCGGTGCGGGAACCGTGTCGTGCGCCTGTTCGTCAGTAATTATGATCAGGCGGTCATATTCCTTCCCGATCTCGGCGACTGCCTTGCCGAGGTAGGTGCCATTGTGACGCTGGCTGGCATCGATGGCGTCCCGCAATGCAAAGCCACGACGAGATGGAATACGCTTCGTGTGATACGAGAAGCTGTAAATATTTACCTCTTCGCAAATTTCATGCAACAGACTGGCGAGTCCGTAAGCGGCGTCCGTACGCAACATCTCTGAACGCAACGAGAGAGGTGCAGTCATCGAGCCGGAAACGTCAACCAGCAGAACAGTCTTGCCCTTCAGCTTCTGCTTGTTAGCAACGCATCCGAACATCGCCTGCTGCAAGTCTTCTTCCCACTGCGGCGCATAGCGTGCCGCGGCGATGAAGCGAAACGGCAAAACGCGCTCGGTTTTAATGCCACGCATGGCCTCGCGTACCATTTCCTCCTTTACTCCTACCTGTTGCATATTGCGCAGGTTCCGGAGCAGCGCGAGTGCACCAAGTTTGCGCTCCCTAAGGAGACGCTCCCAAGCTTCACGCTTGTCGGCACCAGCCGAGAGCGCAACCTCCCAAGTATCGGGTGTGGCGAGTTCACCAGCGATGAGCCGCTTCCACAACTCCGCCTGAGCTTCGTCGAGAGGCTTGGCGTGGCAGAGGAAGAGCACGTCGCGCAAGCGAACCACTCCGGCGCGGTCGTACTTGGCGAGCGCGTATTCGTCGAACTTGGGGAACGCGGCTGCCAAGCCCTTCTTCACTTGGCCGGAGAGCGGCTGCTTGCCGTTCTTCCAGTAGATCGCCACGAACTCGGCGAGTTCGTCGGCGCGCTGAGTGACGCGCGCAAGCGTCTCGCCTACGAGAGCACGATGCGTCTTGTGCCTCGCCATCTCGCGAACAAGCAGTAGCGGCGCATGGCGCAGCTTCATGCTTTCACGAGCCTCAACGGCAAGCGCGGCGACTTGTGCCGCTTCCACCTTGGGGACCAGCTCCGCGATGCGACCGGCGATCTCGGCGCCGTCTTCGTAGAACTGATCCTCCCACAGCATGCATGCCAGCACCGAACGGCGCAGCTGCATCTCCGCGCTGATCATACGCGCGGGTGCGCCCTCGTGCGTGCGGGGAGTAAATGCCAGATGCGCGAGCTTCAACAGATTGAGTCGGGCCATACTTGGCCTCCTTTCTATCGCCGGTGCAATAGCACCGGTCAGAATGCTGACAAAGTCCTCGATTTTTCGAGGGCTTTGTTGTATTCAGAGTTCATGCTGAAAAAGGCAGAGGTTTCGCAGGAAGAGATGGAGTTTGTGACGATCGGGTCGCTGGTTCCCGACGAC
>Ga0224528_1000754_pt1 | contig 23915 bp, 19 predicted proteins | sample CBST25metaG_2_FD_179888 | JGI IMG/M metagenome (GOLD analysis project Ga0224528, IMG submission 179888) | Peat soil microbial communities from Stordalen Mire, Sweden - C.B.S.T25 | ecosystem: Environmental > Terrestrial > Soil > Wetlands > Peat | place: Sweden: Norrbotten County, Stordalen Mire...
CTACTACCAGGACACCGCCATCCAGCGCGTGCTTGAGGCAGTGGGCGAAGGCCGGCAGCGCATCCTGCTGACCCTGGCCACGGGCACCGGCAAGACGGCCATCGCCTTCCAGATTGCATGGAAGCTGTTCCAGGCCCGCTGGAACCTGTCGCACCAGCCCACGCGCCGCCCGCGCATCCTGTTCCTGGCCGACCGCAACATTCTGGCCGACCAGGCCTACAACGCCTTCTCCTCCTTTGCCGAGGATGCCCGCATTCGCATTGGGCCGGATTCGATTCGCAAGGCGGGCAAGGTGCCTACGAACGCCAGCATCTTCTTCACCATCTTCCAGACCTTCATGACCGGGACCGGCCCGGACGGGGAGCCCGCTCCCTACTTCGGCCAGTATCCGGCAGACTTTTTCGACTTTGTGATCATTGACGAGTGCCACCGCGGCGGCGCAAACGACGAATCGAACTGGCGAGGGATTTTGGACTACTTTGCCCCGGCCGTCCAACTGGGCCTGACGGCAACGCCCAAGCGCCGCGACAACGTGGACACCTACGCCTACTTCGGCGAGCCGGTCTATATCTACTCGCTCAAAGAGGGGATCAACGACGGCTTCCTGACTCCCTTCAAGGTGGTGCAGGTCTCGACGACGCTGGACGACTACGTCTATACCCCGGACGACTACGTGGTGGAAGGCGAAGTGGAAGAGGGCCGGCGGTATGTGGAGTCGGACTTCAACCGCATCATCGAGATCAAGGAGCGTGAGCAGGCCCGCGTCAACATCCTGATGAGCCGCATCGACCAGCGGGAGAAGGCGCTGGTGTTTTGCGCAACTCAGCTCCACGCCGCCGCCATTCGCGACCTAATCAACCAGAAGGCGACGAACAAGGATCCGCTTTACTGCTGCCGGGTGACGGCGAACGATGGCTCGCAGGGGGACCAGTACCTTCGCGAGTTCCAGGACAATGAGAAAGCCATCCCCACGATCCTGACCACCTCGCAGAAGCTCTCGACAGGCGTAGATGCGCGCAATATCCGCAACATTGTGCTGCTGCGGCCCATCAACACGATGATCGAGTTCAAGCAGATTATCGGGCGTGGCACCCGGCTCTACGATGGCAAGGACTTCTTCACCATCTACGACTTTGTGCGCGCCCACGAGCTTTTCAACGATCCGGAGTGGGACGGAGAGCCGCTGGAGCCCGAGCCAGCGCCAGAACCCAGGCCGCAGCCTGAACCCCCAAAGGGGCCTGAGCCGGAACCGCAACCACCGGAGCCCCCGGAACCGCACCAGAAGGTGCTGATCCGGCTGGCGGACGGCAAGGCGCGCGAGATTCAGCACATGACGGCCACCTCATTTTGGGGCGTCGATGGCAGGCCCATCTCTGCAAACCAGTTCCTGGAATCTCTGTTCGGCGCGTTGCCGGAGTTTTTCAAGGATGAGGATGAGCTGCGGGCCCTCTGGAGCAAGCCGGATACGCGACGCGCGCTGCTGCGGAACCTGGAAGACAAAGGGTTCGACCGGACGCAACTGGACGAGATTCAGCGCGCCCTGGATGCCGAGCAGTCTGACCTGTACGATGTTCTGGCCTATATCGCCTTCGCCTTGCCGCGCATCACGCGCCAGGAGCGCGCCGACAAAGCGCTACCCTCGATCCACGCCAGCTTTAGTGAAAAGCAGAGGGCATTTCTGGACTTTGTGCTGTCGCAGTATGTGGCCGAAGGCTTTGAGGAGTTGGACCAGGACAAGCTGGCGCCGCTTCTCCAGTTGCGGTATAGCGCCATCTCCGACGCGATTCTGGACCTTGGACCAGCGCCGGACATTGGGAGAATGTTCGTCAGTTTCCAGCAATACCTGTACTAAAGTCTGCCTGAATCCTACCTTGCATGCTCCCTACGGACCTTGGGCCATCTTCGGCTCTGCTGCTCAAGGTAGTGCATTTAGGGTGTCGCGAAAACGAACGATTTCAGGACGTGTGGTGCTGATCCCTTTTCGACCCTTTTTCGCCGCTCAAATGCGTTTCACAACTTGTCCTGAAATCTATGGCCGAAATACCCCGGCTTGTTAAGAATCCGAACATGAACATCGGCTAGCTGGACCCAGGAACTCTTGAGAATGTCCCCAAAAGAGAGATGGGGCGGCGATTCAGCCCCGTCTCTTCTCGGTTGAAGCAGGAGTCCCGAAGTATCGATCACGAGCTTTCAAATCCCGGGCGCGGCCCCATTCGATCTCTTCCTGGCTCATGTTCCTACACCAAACGACAGCATTTCGGCGAATGAAGTAGTGGGAACGGCAAGGGAAACTGGAACTGCCAATCGATGGAGATAGCGTCACGGTGTCGCCGTCAAAGGTCAGCTTCCAACCAACCGGACTGATCGGCGTCACCACTTTCAGACCGCATCCGCAAAAGCAGTTGTGGACTGTCGTCGCGTAGGGGATCGAAATGTACAAGACCCCCTCCTGACGCTCCTTTGGGATGAACTCCACGAACTCATGCCTGATCCTGACAAGCCGGTCCATCATTCATTGTCCTCGTTGATTGTCTCGTTCCCGGCAATAACGAAAACGCTGAAGTGCTCGTTCCCGTCGTCAGCGTAGAAGCCGAAATGCTTCTTCCATTTGATAACGGCGATGGCAGCATTGAGCGCGTTTAGCTCCACCACCTGGATGTTCTTGTCATACTCATTGACCTCGTCAGCCGTCATGAAGGGGATCCGATTCTTTTCCCAAACATGTTTGCGTCTAGCCGGCGTGCTCGTTGTGGTACGGATCTGGCCGCGCAGACGGTCGCCGTTCACAGTGATGCCCATGCCGACATCCACGAATGGAGTGCCAAGGGTCTCAAGCTTCTCCACGATGGGCCTCTTGCCCTTGCCCTCCATGCAGAGGAACACGAAGTCGAGACCTTCCAACTCATGCAGTGTGTCTGGCCGCATTGGATGTGGATGTTCCACAATTCCGCGGCGCAACTTCCCATAGGTACGGGCGTGAAACGCGACCTTCGACGATCTTTGTTCAAGCTCGTCGCCAGAGGCTGCGCCGGGCGCCCGGAACGCGTTGTGTTGGTCGAAAGTGTCTCCGTCGAAGAGGTGAATCTCTCTCACCGGCGTCTTCGCGACAAAGTCGAGGACGTAGGAGCCCGTTCCGCCCAGGCCGACGATTCCGATTCGCAACGGCTTAAGCTTGTCATTGATCGTCACGATATCAGCCCGACTGCTGGCCGTGTCCTCATAAAGGAAGACAGAGTCGTCGGGGTCCGGCTGCCGTGGCTTGAACGTCTGCGCTGTCAGGGTCGGATCGATCGCCTGTGCCGGGCCAGAGATTTTAATTGCGTAGTGCGACATCTTATGGTGGAAGTCATCGTACTTGTCCGCAGGCTTCGGCTTGCACGAAAAGTTCCACTGCACCTGATGCCCTGAGATCACCATGGGGGCCTGGCTGGGCCCAAGTCCCTGCATGATGCTGCCGTCTTCATTGCAAGGACAGTCACCGGCCCACTTGGATTGGTGATCCCTGGGCGGTTGCGCGACGTCGTTGGTGAGGTCGAGCGCGGCCAACAGGACGCCACGCTTTACCTCGCGCTTGTCGTTCATGTAGGGCACGTCATGCATCAGCAGGTAGCCGTCAACCACCTCGATGTCGAAGCCCTCGTCGCGCAGCTTCTTGAGCTCAGGATTACGATCGATCAGTCGGCGTGACATCGAAAACCATCCTGTTCTGAATTTTGACGGAGTGTCCCGTGGTCAGCGATCCCTTGGGGTTTGCCGACGGCCCGTTCCGATAGGTCACCGTGTACTCGATGCAGGCCCCGCTCGGCGACACTGGATAGGCGATCTTCACCACAGCCTCGAACGAGATGCGGGTCTCGGTCTCCTCGTGTGGCTCGCCGTTGATGAGGATTGTCACGGCCTTCTGGCTATAGAAGTGATAGTCCTGCTTCAGATGCACTACTGTCGCGTCGCGCGGCACGACCCGATCCTCATGGTCGCCGCCGGCTTCCCGGAAGAGCTCGCGGTGATGCGCGATGTGGGCCAGCTCATAGAGAGCTTCGCCTGTTGTTGGATTGGGAGACTCGTAAATCTCCCGGTCAATATGGATGCGCACTGAACGCTTCACATCGATGAGTTCCTCTACCAGCTCGACTACCCGAGCCTCTTCGGCAATCAATTTGTCGACCGCCGCAATTTCTTTAACATCTTGATTTTCCATATACTTACCTCTCGTCACTTCTTTTTGGACCAAGGCTACTTCCTCTACACGCGTCCTGCCCCTACTCATAAAGCGAATAGGCCCTCGTTTTTTCGCCGTCAACCCCAGTAAATTTTCCTGTCCTTGATGGCTTATACTCGGCTCAACAGTCAGGACACATTTGCATTCGTGCCGCTCTGCCTCCATCGCTAAAGCGGACGAGCGTGCATTTTTTCGCCGTAACCGGCCAAAAAAGATGAAGTCGTCCGCTTAATGAGTAGGGATCGAGTGACCACGCCCCAAAAAGACGCCGTCGATTACCGCCGCCTCTTACAGCGACTGGTCGCTCATGCATGCTTCTTTATGAGAATCTTCAGCGCCAATGCCGACTTGGTTGTCGTCGATGGTATTGGCAAATCCGCGACCGACTTTGCCGCAGACACGTTAATTCTGTTTCTCGATGGGCAGGTCTCGTGCGACGGGAATGAGGACGCGATTCTTGCTTACCTGAAACGCGTCATGGAAAATGACATCTTAGACGCGCGTGGCTCTGCCGCAGTAAAAACGACGAAGAAGGTCCAGCCGCTCTCCGGGGAGACCACGGACGACGGCAAGGTGCTGCAGGGTTTGGACGATTACCCCGCTCAGGATGCGGTCGACCTGATATCGGAAGGATCCGAATTCAAACGACGCCTGTACGAGCTCCTTGAACGCGGAGACCCCGAACTTTATGAACTCGTCTACGCGATCTTTGAGGAAAATGCGTTGACGCCACGAGAGATAGCGGGGGTTATAGGGACGGATCCCGCTGACGTTCAAAACAGGAAGAAACGCCTTCGCACCTTTCTGGCGAAGCAGAACATCATGAAGACTCCGGCGAGAGCATCCAGATGAAAAAGCCCAAAGACAAATCCGATAAGGACCGGGTGTTCCTAGATCAAATCGATGCACTCGTGGGTGATCCGAACTCCTCCCCCAAGGATCTTGCCGTCGAGTTGGAGCAGTTTGGCTTGGATCCTGATGAACTTCGGGACCAGGCGTTCCAACGGATTCGCAGCTTTGCCACCCAGAAGTATTCGTCAAAAGGCAGGGAACTTCCGGTCCGGATGAGCGAGGCCTTAAGACAGTTGCGCCCCCCCACGCCACAAGAGCAACAAGCCTCCTTAGCGGAACGTGCCAAATCACGTGTACAAGACATTTTAGCGGCGATCAAAGATGCTGGTGCTAGCACCTTCGCTGTGCCTGGTGATTTTGCTCCAGCCTACCGGAACAAAGAAGAAGAGACACCCGAATCAGATAAGAAGCTTCTGGAAGATCAGCAAAAGCAATTGGACGGCGAGGATGAGCAATAACGTGCTAACTGAAGAGGCGATGATAGCCGCCGCATTGCGCGCAGAGCTTCAGATCCCTCCGAAGGTGGATCTCCATCAGCTAGCCGGGCAATTAGGCCTGACCATAGTCGAAGTCGAGTCAAAATCATTTGAGGGCGCTTTGCTGCGGAGTTCACGAAAACACTCCGCACGTGTTCTCGTGCGCAGTGGTATCCGTGAATTGGGCCGGCAGAGATTTACGATAGCGCACGAAATTGGACACTACATCCTTCATGGGAATCAGCAGATTATCCCTTGCTCTCCTCGGGTGATCGAAGGCTGGAAAGAGAGCCAGCCTACGCCCGAGCGCGAAGCGGACACCTTCGCTTCAGGACTCCTGCTTCCCACGACTGACGTGACCAAATACGTTAATAAGCGATGGCCGTCTATGGAGGTTATCGCTGATATCGCCGATCAATTTAGCTCCAGCTTAATGGCGGCCGGCAGAAAATTCTGTGATGTTGCGTCCCAGGCATGTGCGATCGTCTGGAGCAGTCAGCGCCAGATTCGGTGGTTTCACGGATCTCCGGCGTTCGCCTACTTCATCGAAGTGGGTAAGGGCATCGATTTCGACAGCATTGCTTACCGCGCGTATGAAGGTAAACCTCTCCCAAACGAAATGGAAGAGGTTCCTGCCGGAGCTTGGATCAAAAGCTTTTGGCTGCGAGAGGATGCCGTCGTTTGTGAGCAGACCCTGCCAATGCCCTCTTATGATGGCTGCCTCTCCTTGATCTGGGCGCGCCGTCCGATCGAGGATCGCCCGAGTGCGCAAGATGAGCTTCTGCGCGAGCTCGATCCCGAAGACTTCACCTTGAGTCGCAAGCGGTGGCCGAGGTAGAGGTGTTGCAGAAACGAGCGGTTTCGCAACAACCTGCCGATCCTCGCCTTTACGGAGATTTGCGAGTTGCGAAAAGGTATTGCGATTGCTCTTCCAATGGCAACAGGCATGAGCAACGGGCGCGAACCTCCCCGGACGCGTCGCAACTGGAGCAACGCCATTTTAAGGCGTTGCTCCACGTGGCGGCCCGATAGAGCACAGGAGGCCTGCGTCCTAACGAGATCCAGAGCACCTACGCCCTCTTGTACCGAGTTCCGGGAGAGACTCTGAGAGGCTAAGCCAGTTGCCGCCCTCGTCCGAGCTCTCGGGCGGATCCTCATTCGGCGGCGGCTGCGTAATGCGCCACCAGCGGCGCAATGGCGCAGGCAAGGTCATCGAACTTTACTTCCAGAGCCCCTGCGATGGAGCGCAAAAGATTATCGTCTGTGGTTGGAACCCATCCTTGCTCAAGAGCTTGCCACTCGGTCAAATTGAGACCTGCCGCCTCAGCGGCTCTTCCGCTGCTGAGGCCAACTTCCAGCCTACGGCGGTAGATCCAGGCTCCGAAAGCTGGAATGGAAATAGGAAGATGGCAGTGCGATTGTGAGAGGTATGCGTGCACGTTGTTTTTCCTTTCGGGCTTCCAGGAATTTAGAGATGCCTGTAAAGAGCACCTCGATCCGGGAAGTGGGGGGTCTAGGCCTGACTACTGACAATCAGGTTGGTTGGTGATTGAGGAGAGAATCTCGCTCCTCAGGACGTGGTGGTGATTGATCTTTTTCTGCAGTGAAAAAGGCCGACCGCTTCCCTCACCTGGATGGCGGGGTGCGGGCGGCCGAAGTTTTGAGTTGCAGTGATGATCGCCCACCGTGGACCATGACGATCAGCGAATCCAGGTTGGCAGTTGTGGTTTCAGGGTGAGGCCGGTGGTTATCGGCAATCCGCTTAGCCGCGCGTGACCGGCGTCGCGGGGTATTGCCGTACGAGCAGGTGCGGCGGGATCAGCCTCATGCCGGCCTTCGGGGTCCTGGCCGCCATCTGCTTCATGAAGAATGCCACACCGAACTCGCGGCATTCTTGCAGCAGGTCCTCCGCCCAGCGCTGCTCCATCGGCCTGGTCACCTCGCCGCTTTCGCCGCCGCATATGATCCAGTCCGGCTTGTCGGCAAAGCCGCGGATGGACAGCGGGCCCAGCGCGGGTTCATAACTCACCCACAGAGGGAGGCCATGGTACGCCGGCTCGTTGCGCAGCCGGCACAGAACATCCCAGCGGACGTCGTAGAAGTGCTGGTTCTCGGCAGTAGTCCCGAGCCAGACATTCCGCAAGGGGAACTCGACCGGCAACCTGGAGGCGTATCGATGCGGACGCTTGGTCAGAAACTGGTAAATCAGATGCGGGGTCTTGTCCACCGCCTCAAAAAGGCGCGCAAGCTCGCCCTCAGGCGCCTCGTCGTCCATGATGTCCGCCATTGACGCACAGAACACCCTCGCAGGCGCGCCTTCCGTCTCGGCGATCTTGTTCCACCTCGTCAGCTGAGCCCAGTGTTTCTCGCTGAAGGTGCGCCGCGGCTGGCCCTTGCCCCAGTGATCGCCGCCCCACTTTGAGTCCCAGGCGTCGGCGTAGCAGTTGTCGCATCCGTCTGACACACAAGTACATCCCCACCATGGATTGAAGGTAAATCGAGTCCAGGCAATGGTCGTGACTCCCATATTGCTCCTCTTTCCTTCTTGGTCGATCATTTTGAATAAGGCGTTGATGAATGCGCACGGCAGATTACTGCACGGGCCGCAGGTTCGCACAAGATGCAGCTGGTCTGAGGTACTGGTAGACTGTTTCGCGGCTAATACGAAACTCTCTCGCAAGCACCGCCTTTTTTTCGCCGGCAATTGCCCGCTGCTGGAGATCTGTAATCTGACACTGGGTCAGAGAGGGCTTGCGTCCCTTGTAAACTCCTCTTTTCTTCGCCAGCTGGATTCCCTCAAATTGCCGAGATCGAATTAAGTTTCTTTCGAATTCAGCCACGGCGCCGAGCATGGACAACAACAGGTTGGACATCGGTGAGTCTTCGCCGGTGAAGGTCAGGCTCTCCTTCACGAACTGAACGTGCACGCCTTCCGCTGTGAGGTTAAGAACGATTCGCCGAAGGTCGTCGAGATTGCGAGCCAACCTGTCCATTGAGTGGATGATGAACAGGTCGCCGCCGCGAAGAAACTCCAGCGCCGCCTGCAATTGTGGTCTGGCCGTGTCCTTGCCGGATGCTTTGTCGGTGAACACTTTGTCGAGTTCGACGCCTTGAAGCTGGCGCTCTGTGTGCTGATCGAGGCTGCTGACCCTGATGTACCCCACCCTTTTGTCATATCTTGTTTCCATACTCTTTGGCCTCCTTAAGTGGCAAGTTAGGATCTAGACCCGTTACTTAACATGTCAGACAATCTATAAAACGACCCTAAGTCAACAGAAATCCCGTCAAGCCCAAGTGCGAAGTTGAAGTACACCCCAAGTTGACAGGCGAGCCGCGCTGTCGCGAACCAGGGGAAGCCTGATGAGCTGGGGCTGTAAGCAGTCGCTTCGAGCGACTCCTCAGGACTGTAGTTAGGCACATCGACGAGCGATCTGCCAGATCTGCTCCCAGCTGGCATGAAGACAGGAGCCTGATGGTCCCCAGCCCATCTGGATCAGTCAGTTCAACATGACCGGTACCTATGTTGGCCAACTTTGGCAAGCTGACCTGTTCATGGGTAGCGTCGGCGGATCGGGCTCGAGCACTATGAGGTTGTCTAGTGTTCGGCCTAGACGTGGCATCCAGCAATTCCGCATTCACTTTCAGCCCGTGACACCCCTGGAACATTGGCGAACCGCGAACTAGCCGTTCACTATGGGCGCACGACCTTGCCATTACAGATGAACGCACAGATGGCATAAGGCGGAGAAAAACACAAGGCAAGAAGTGACAAATCTTGATTCAACACATGCAATGGTGATAGCCAGCACATAACTCCATCTGGAGCAAAGTAGTGCGCTCCTGGCATTGCTTCGACTTAGGTCTTGCAGTAGCTTCAACACTGTGAGCGGAAGAAAGCCCAATTCGATCGACCGAAGCATGGACGCTGCTGGAGGGAGCGCGACTTTCCGCCACGAGAACGATGTCTCCATTGCCACGGATTCTTCGCAGTGCGCTGAGTGCTCGCGGATAGAATCTCGAAAGATCGACACTCTTCATCGTCACCCGGCGCTCGTGCAGACAGGCATCGACCCTCTGGTGCAAAGGACTCCAGAACACGAAGCTGTTGGAATTCGCAAAACGATCCGCCCAGTTCAGATCACACCAGAAGGGGTAATCATTGAGGGCGAAGACCGGGTTGAGGCGGCAAAGGCGCGGGGAATGAGCGAGGTAATGTGCGAAGTCTACAACGTGGGCAGAGCGGACTCTCTAATTCTCTTGCTTCGAGAGTGTAAAGAACTAAAAGGACTGAACCAAGCCTGCCGCATTGAACTCGCTCTCCTGCTCGAATCTGCCCTAAAAAAGCGGGCCGAGAAAAATCAACTCGCGGGCAAGAGCCTCGACCTTCCGCCAAATCTGGCGGAAGATCCTCACATCGACACGAGAAATGAATTGGCCCGCATCGCCTACGCGTCCAATGGAAATGTTGATAAGGTTCGCCGGATCCTTAAAACCGGAATTGCGGAATTGAAGGTCGCAGTTCGTGCAGAAACAATCAGCATCAATGCCGCTGACAAGATCTGTCAAAAACGGCCTGATGAACAGGCGGGCGAACTTAAAGCCAGACTTGAATCCCGTATCGAGCAACGAGTCTCTAGGCTTCTGCCAAAAGTCCGCAGGGACAACGAACCATTGCACGCGTTCCTTAAGGATCTGAAGAAGTCGTTCCAATCTCTCAAGACACAATGCGAATTGAGATCACTGGTGAACTCGATCGAAAAGATGGTTAACGAGATCGAGGCTGTCTGTAACCGGGCTACGCCCACAGAGCAGACCTCTGAGTAAGGCGGCCTACCTTATGTACTCGACACGCGGTGATTTAATCGCTGGATTGCTTCCCGCCAACAACACGAACGAGAATACGTCGATACCGGACACAGAAGTTGGAATGTCTCGTCTGGACCTACGAAGCTTGTACCGAGAATTCTTGGACCACCTTGATGGTTTTGGCATCCGCCCCGCAGCCATCGAACAATTCAGGCGCGCGTCGATCTGCGGGACGGCGGAAATGGGAGGGGAGCTCTTCAGGTCAGAAACCGGTGAAGAGCGCATCGTGTACCACACGTGCAAGTCTCGATGCTGCCCGAGTTGCGGGTACTTCCGATCTTTACTGTGGCAAGTAGACGCAACGAGGCGACTTCCGAACATTCCGTTTACCAGCGCCATCTTCACCATGCGTGGCCATCTTTGGAAGATCTTTCGAGACAATCGAGAGTTGCTTGCGGCGCTTCCAGTTATCGGGGCCGGAGTCCTACGTGATTGGGCACGAGCGGAATATGGTGCGGATGTCGCGATACTCGTTGTTCCGCATACTTTCGGAGCGAAGTTGAACTTCAATGTGCATCTGCACATCATTGTGTCGCGTGTGGGCCTTACTCTCGGGAGCAATCGATTAGTTTACGGAATTGAGTATCCACCACTCACCTTAACGGAACGCTGGCAAGCCAACCTATTGTCATATTTGGAGCTCGCGGTCACAGAGGGGCTCGTGCGGTCAGATCTGGAACAGGGACAACTCCTAGCGTCAATCCGAAAGGAGAGGGGGAGCTGCTGGGTAAAACTAGTACGGCCGTTGAACGGGCTGCACAATTACCTCCGCTATATGTCTCGATATTTGAGGCGCCAACCCATCGCAAACAATAGGCTGCTTCCGTCTCCTGATGGCTTCGTGAGATTTCACTACTGGCAAAAGCTACCCAAGAACAGTGCGCGAATTATGCCCGGAGATACCGTCACGAGATTTGGAACGGTGAGACGCCTTCAAACAGAGGAGGTCACCGTTCAGGAGTTCTTCAAATTGTTGGCGGATCAGGTGCAAGACGATTACAGTCACGGTGTACGATACTTCGGGCTTCTAGCTCCCACGAGTCGGCCTCGTTACACTCAATTTATGCGGTTGCTTGGGCAAACAATTGTGGTCACATCCGGAGGGCAACACTGGGCTTACTGGATCCGGAGGACGTTCAAACGTAATCCTCTCGTAGATTCAAATGGAAGGCCGATGCGTTGGGTGAGCAACATACCGCCAAAGGGCCGCGGCGGGACATAGGCGCACCGCTCCCATAATTGTTTCTGAATCAGACTAGGCTGTAAGACCGGCCCACGATTCTTTGCGTCGACCGAGACTATCGAAAACAGAGCGGTAAGATCGTACCACCCGCCCGAACTGGTCAGATTTAGGCATCTCAAGGTGATCGGCATCGTCGAAAGCGAACGTTTAAAAATGATCATCTTCAAGATACAAGGCTCCTGTGAATCTGGCAGAAGGTATGCCTATTGGCATGAGCTGGGTTTTTGATTTTCCTATACTATGTGAATCTGGCAGAAGGTATGCCTATTGGCATGAGCTGGGTTTTTGATTTTCCTATACTATGCTAGGGCCATGAGTCGGGTTGGTGCCCGGACCATATTCTCTTACGTTGCAATGTCTTGTCCCTGAGGCTAAGATTGCAAATGCTCTAAGCTGTCTCGCGATTTCGGCTTCAATCTTTCCAGGTAATATCGTGCCGCCAGTCTCTTGTTCGCTAACGATTCCAGGCCTACTCGATCAGGTTCCCCCTGATTCCCCGCGATTCGTTGGCACACTGCTAACTCAGATCCATGGATTTGGCCGACAATTCCCTCAGAGGACAGCGGATGACGAGCGTTGGTCGCTAACCGATTGCGGCCTGAAAGCTCCCGACTGGAAAAAGGTTCTTGATTGGGCAGGCCGGTGCCCGGCCGCCGATGCTCCCAGACCGAATAGCAGGACTGCAGGGCTGCTGCTCCTTCTCATCGGAGCCGCCGTAGCCCGTTCGCTAGATAAAGATGAACCACTTTGGCAGATGGTAGCGGATGCTTGCAGCGACGACCTGCGGGCCACGCTATTCGGCCATAATGATTACCCCGTTGGTGAAGCCCGCGATGCCCTCTCCGACGCATGCGAATCGCTCGGCCTTCGGCACCAGCTGGACCTGCCTGGCAAACATCGCTACTGGCGAACCGTTCAGCTGCAATTCGGGTTTAGCGCAAAAGTAGGCGCGGCAAGACTATCCTTTTGGCTTGCCGGATACGGCGTCCCAGAGACTGTCAAGACCTTACTAGCCGAAGGAGATCCAAATAGCTCTCAGAGCTTCCGCCAGCTATGGGCCTGCCTGAAGGTCTGGAGTCGCCATCCCCACGAGATGGCCAATCACGACGAGCTTCGCTGCAACCCGTGGTATCCCGCAGAAGCACATGAGTTGATAAAGACAGGTTTAGCTGCCACCCGTGACCAGGTCGAACATGCCAGCTTTCGAATTGAGGAGGAAGACGCTGTTTCTCCCCTGTTTGGCCCCTCTCGATTTCGCGACGGATTTTTCCAGGTGGGTTTATCGAACTCGCTCCCGAAGGAAATAGAGCATGTGCCGGCGGCGGTACTCCGGGTGTATATGGAAGGGATTGGGTGGTCCAGGCTTATCCGCAACGAAGAAGGAAGCCGGGACCTGGAAGGCGGTTCGTTGCGCGTGAGTGCCTGGGATGCCCTCCAGAATCCAACAAGAGAAGTGAGCGTAATCGGTCCATCCGGGGCCCTGTTTAGGGAGCAGTTCGAATTTTGGTCCGCAGATCAGGACCTGGTCCTCTTTCGCGGAGAGGCAGGCAGAAGGATCCGCGACCTCAATCGATTCACGGCGGAATGCGGTTGTTCCTACGCGCTGGTAACGCGTAGCGATATTCAAGTCGAATCGAATTCCGGTCCGGCAGACTGCGCTGACCGCAGCAAAAACTGGAGTCTGTACCAATTCCCCAGAGGACTGCCGCCGGGGTTTCAAACAACGTTAGACAATGCGCTCTTTTGGTCGCCTGGCACCGCGAAACCCCTAATTGCGACGCTTCCTGGTTCGTTTTTCCGGATTCGAGAGATCTCGCCTATCACTTTGCACCTTTCCGTTCACGTCCCGCCCGGTTGGACGGTGGAACAATTCCGGTTCGACGGCAGTCTGTTTAGTGGTGACCACGCTGACATGGAGGTTTCGCCGGCGATCGACTTCTCGAAGAAAGCTGCACGCGTCGTCGTCACTCGCGCGGGAGAGCGCCGTGTCATTGATTTGCCTGCCGAGCGCATAGGCGACAGGTGCACAGGCGCCACCTATCAGAGCCCCGACGGGAAGTGGCGGATTCTGCTACCTCACTGTCCCCTTGATGCCGGCCAGATTGAAGGGCGTCTGGTGGCCGTTCATTGGGACGAAAGATACGCCGAAGACCCCTGGCTCACCTTGGATTCCCAGCCTTTGCTGGCTCAGCCTCATTTCACCAGGCGCCAGCACTTCCTCGCAGCAGGAGAACCACTTCAGCTTCGCTTCGGGTTGATGAACGAGGAGATCCCAAACAGGATTCAGTTGGCCTCAACGGTTTACTCAACAGGCATTCTGGCGGAGGTCCGTGAAACTGTCGACCTCTACTTGCTCGTCCTTCGAGAGAAGATCGAAGCGGCGCCTGACCTTTGTGTTTGGGTCTGGGAGGCGGGAAACTCAACACCGCGGCTGCTCCCTCGAGAAGAGGTAGAGGCGCATTCGGATAATCAGACGATCTCCGTTCTGCAGCTCAGCGCGCCGAAGCCGATCGGTTGGGCCGTTTCGCTGGACGGAAACTGGCGTGGAGCCCGCTTCCATGCTGATCCCCGCACAAAGAACTGGCCTCGGATCTGTGACCAATGGAGAGAGGTATTGGCCCAGGATGAGGCATGGGGCGACTGTGCGGCGGCTCTTCGTTGGTGGCGCTTCCCCGTCTTCATGGAGCCATTTCTTGCCTTTGTGCGAGAACGAGCCTCGAGGAATCCATACGAAACCCTCTGTGCATGGATTGAATCTCCCAGGCAGGCGGCGATGGCGTTTTCCAGAAGCGACGCCGAGATCTACGTCAATCCAATGCGGACCTTGCTTTGGAACTACAGCCCGACGCCCGAAGATTGCACCCGGCTGTGGGAGGCCCACGAATCCTCGTTCTTTACCGCCTTTGAGGCCGGCCAACTCTCCCTCGCCACAACTCTATTGCTCATCTCGCACCCGGTGCTTCTCGCGAAGATCATCTGCGAACTCCTCTGGCGTCGACAGCAAGAGGATGAAGCCCGAGTTCCGATCGTATTTGTGCAGAATCTCTTTCGCAGAGTGCCCGATCCGGCCAAAATCCGTGAGATCGAGGGGACCTACTGCAGCTTCTTCCGAATCGCCCGCGATTTCATTGAACGTCTCGCTGGCTATGGTGATCCTATACCCGGTTGGGACAGGTTCCAGACCCTTCGCGCGGAAGCTTTATCTGAACTGAGAAGCTGGATTGACTCGAGGCCCCTTGACGATGCGTACTTCCTGGAGAACATCGTCAAACCCGCGGAAGCGCTTTTTGACCAGCGCGATTGCGATACCACACGCTTGAAAGTTGCAGTGACCCGATCTAGGGCGTGCTGTGCCTTTATTGTTTCTCACCTGCTAAAAGAGAAAGGGCTTAGGGATCGCGCATGAATACCGACAATCTCCAGCTGGACGCCTTAGCCGCCGAACGTGATTTGAGACAAAGAATCGTGGAACTAGCCACGAGCTATCGGCCCCTCAGGGACGAACGTCTTATGGCTCTTTGCCGGGACGCATGGAAGGGAGACGAAAGATCCGGAGGAGTTGTGGGCCAACTCTGGGTAGAATGCCTCTTCCCAAGCGAGATGGGAGACAATACCCTCGCCAGTCTGGTCGACCAGGGTAAATTCAGCGCCGATTTGGTGAAGCTGCTGGATCGCCCTGATAAGTATCCCCAGGACCGGCGGCTCTACTGCCATCAGGAAGAGTCCTTGCTGACATCGATAGAGAAGCGTGATCGACATGTTCGACCGACAATCATCGTTACCGCCGGCACTGGTGCAGGCAAGACGGAATCATTCCTCCTACCAGTTTTGAACGACCTGTACTCAAATCCGCGCAAGACGGGCGAAGCGGGGGTGCGGGCTGTTTTTCTGTATCCGATGAATGCCCTCGTAAACGACCAGGTCGAGCGCCTGAATACATGGCTCAAGGATCAGCCGGACACTCCAAACAAGGTCACCTTTCTGCATTTCACATCAGAAACGCCGGAAGACTCCAAGGCTCTCAAGCGGTCCCCACTGGCCGATGTGTCGCGGAATCCATCCAGGCTGATGACTCGTGAAGAGGGCCGTGCAAATCCGCCCGATATCCTCATTACGAACTATTCGATGCTTGAGTACATGCTGTGCCGCCCGCAGGATGCGTCGTTCTTCGGCCCCGCCCTGCGAGCCTTCATTCTGGATGAAGTGCACCTCTACGGCGGAACCCTCGCGGCTGACATCTGTCTTTTACTTCGTCGCGTGTTGATTCGCTGCGGGGTCGATTCAGATCAGGTCCTCCAGATCGCCACCTCCGCCACTCTCGGTGGAGACAACAGTGCGCTCCGCGCATTCGGCGCCGCTATATTCTCGAAGACCCCTTCCCTGGTTTATTCCATCTACGGCCGGCCTCATCGGAGGGAACTGCCCAAGGCAGCGCCGCCCGGCAGTGCACCGGCCCCTGAGATGGTGGACGCCTCCCCCTTGGAGACGATGCCACTCTTGGACGCTGAAAAGCGAGAATTGATCTCCGGTTCCGCAACCGCAGCGACCGCTCGCCGTTGCGTCGCTCCGCTTGTCGCGTCTTCCGTTATCCAGGACCTGTCAGGCGAGACCGTGTCGGCGCGCATCCTCCATCAGGCGCTTTCGCATGCGCCTATCGTCCACACCTTGGACGAATTCTTTTGGCAGCAATCCAAAGGAGGACATTCTGTAATCCGCCTGCGCGAAATCAGAGATCACCTGTTTCCTGGGGTAAACGCGACGGTTTCCGAAAAGAGCACTATCGCCCTCCTGCAACTGTGCGCCAGGGCGCGCGACCATGTGGAGGCTCTTCCCGTAATACCGCACAAGCTCCATCTTCAGGTCCGCGCCCCCGGGCATTTCAGCGTCTGTCTTAACGCGGCTTGTACAGGGGATAAGGCTCATTTCGTCGACGGAGCCGGCCTTCTGATCCCTGATTTGGTCGAACTATGCCCGGAATGCGGGTCCGCCACGTTGACCCTTGCAGTCTGCCGCAACTGCTTTGAATGGATGCTGGCAGGGACCTCTAGCCTCGATCAGATGCGTATTCGATCGCGATGGAGTCGTTCTGAAGCGGCCGTTGACGAGGAAGAGATTACATCAAAAAAGGATAATTTCTTTTTCCGGCCCGCTCCGTCAATCGACGAAGCTGACTGGTTTGTGAACCTCGACACTCGCTCTACTACCGATCTCGGTACTCGTGTTGCCCACTTAACTAGGTACGACGTTTGCCCTAATTGCGAAGCGAATGTGAACCAGTTTGAGCCTATGGCCCTCCCCGACGCCCTGACAATACCGGCCGTAGCAGAGAGCGTTCTTGCCGCTATGCCCCCAAATGCAGATAGCAGCCTCCGGCGAATCTTGCCGGCTGGGGGGCGACAATTGTTGGCATTCAGTGATAGCCGCCGGCAAGCTGCTCGACTTGGCCCGCACCTGACCTACCAGCACGAATACTTACTCAGCCGCGGCCTCATTACCCACGTGCTCCATAGCGCGATTGATCTTGAAAGACTCAGGCAAGAAATATCCAAAGCCGAATCAGAGATGTCGATGCTTTCACCGGCAGTGCGCACGCTGCTTGAAGTTGGCTTGGACAAGAAGCGCAAAGAACTCAAGTCTGAGGAAGACGGACGAAGTATGGAGGCCTGGGGGGAGGTTCTAAAGACTCGTCCGGAATTGAATCAGTTCTTCGCGCGGGAATCCGCGACGGAGCATACCACTCGGTTGCCTGCAGGGATCACATGGCCAGAGAAGTGGGAGCAGTTCTGGGATGATAATCGCAAGGAGATCGAAAAGGATACCCTTCGCCTGCTTGGCACGGAGTTCCTTCTGCGGCGGAGTCACTCTCTCGAGACCCTCGGCATGGCCGAGGTGGTCTACCCTTCAATCGAAACGTGCGCCTTGCAGAGACTAGACCACCTGTCCTCTTCGGAACAGGCGAAGCTCGCTTCAGTCTGGCCGACGTTCCTTTCTTCACTCTGCGACAACCTGCGCATGCGCAGTCATATCACATTCGAGGAGAATGAGGACGAAGGCAAGGACGACGCGACCATTATCTCATTCCCCATCGGCAGGTGGACGTCACGTGAAGGCTATGGAATCCGCGTAGAGCCAATGATTGGTGCAGCTTCGAGACGAAGCGCCCGCGCGAGGTTCGCCGCGGCCGTGTTGCGCGAAATAGGCCTTGCCGAAGACCGCATGGATGTCGCTGTACCAATGCTTCTTGGCGCTGCGTTCGATTCCCTTCTGGAAGGGGCCCAGTCGTCAAACCTGAATTGGCTGCAGCACCGAAAGCGCATGCTTGCTACGGGAGAGGCGGATGTCTTTCGGATCAACTTTCGCAAGCTGTACTTAAGGCGCCCGCGGCAACTCTTCCGTTCCATTGTCACCGGCGCCGTGTGGCCCCGGTCAGTCTTAGGCTGCGCGCCAGGCGAAAACAAGCCTGGTGTAGCCCTTAAAGCGACGAGCCACTCCGAGCTCGATAATGACCCAGCGCTCAAACGCGAGCGCGTAGATTTCGCCACGTTTTTGGGAAGCGACGCCGCTTTGTGGGCCGAAGAACATTCGGCACAACTAGCATCTCAGGAGAGCGCACGCCTGCAGAATCTGTTCAAGAATGGCGCCCGCAATATTCTGAGCGCGACCACAACGCTGGAAATTGGCATCGACATTGGCGGCTTATCAGGGGCCTTGCTTGCCAACGTTCCTCCCGGACGCGCCAACTATCAGCAACGCAGTGGACGAGCTGGCCGGCGGAACGATGGGTCGACGCTTGTTGCGTTGTTCGCCCGTGCTTTGGGTTACGAACAGGCTGTCTTCAGGGACTTCGGCGCCATGTTCTCCAAGCCTCTGCGCCGTCCCTCCTTCTTTCTTGATCGTGAACGTTTCGCGATTCTACATCTGAATGCTTTTTTGCTCGGAGAATTCTTTCGCTCCCTCTTCCCTTCCCGCTCCGCCGGCGCAATGGATGCGTTTGGCAGGATGGGATGGTTTTGCTATACGGCCACATTGACGGTAGGAGTTGGTGCTAATCCGTCCCAAAAGCTTCAAGCGCAGGCCTACGTCGAAGATAGCAATCCACGTCCTTCATGGTGGGAGAGCAAAAAATCATCAGGCCTGGATCGGCAGTTTGTCAGGTTCCTCGACTATTTGATCGCAGACTCAACCGAGATCGCCCCCGCCCTTGCCTCACTCCTCGACTCGACTCCGTTAGCCGGAAAGCCATTCGCAAAGCTCATCGCCGATGCAAAAACGGTTTTCCTGGAACATACCAAAGAGTGGATATTGAGCTACGATCGGCTGATCGACGTATGGGAGGAAGGGTCAGTAAAAGGGAAAGAGAAGGCGTACCTGAACGCCATTGCGTACCAAGCTCAAGAACTTTCGATGACTACTGTAATCGAGTGCCTTGCGTCTTACCGATTTCTTCCTCGGTACGGCTTCCCAATCGGAGTCCAGGCATTACGGCTGCCGAATAACAGCTTCAGAGGTGGAAAAAGTTCAGTAAAGCTTGAGCGAGACGGGACGGTCGCCCTAAACGAATATGTGCCAGGTTCTCGCCTCCTTGCTGGAGGAAGAATTTACGCCTCTCATGGATTGATTCGCAGTTTTGAAAAAGACGGCGGAGGCTTCGGCCTTACACGCTACCGGTTCGAGTGCACGCACGGCCATGTATTTTACGATGTGCATTCAGGAACTACACAGTGCCGCACATGTTCTGCCCCGCTGCGATCGAATAGGGGGAAGATCGCCCTGGTTCCGCGATTCGGATATGCCTGTGCAGCGTGGGATCCACCGTGTTGGTCGGGAGACCCGGAGCGGATTGGTATCACCGAGCTTGTCTCTACGGTCGATTTTGTGAACCGCAGTGGTTTGGCTGTCTTCGAATCGTTTGGTGGCAGAGAGGGTTTGAAGGCCACGTTCTGCGAAGGGGGAACGCTTTTCGCGGCTAATCCCGGTCCCGCCGGTCTGGGCTTTGCAATCTGCACCAATTGCGGCTACGCCGAGAGTGAACGAAGCATTGGAGAGGGCCGGCAGGCACTGCCGCCCGGCTTCGAGTCGCATGCTCCGCTTTGGGCCAACAAGGCAACCCGACGCTGCTGGAAGGATACTGCTGTGCCTGTGCTCCGTAATCGAACGCTTGGAGCTGAAACCGACACCGACATCTTGCAGATCGAGGTCGATACCTTGCTCACACCCTATCATGCGGCCACAGACGCGGAACGAATTATCCGGTCGTTAGGGCATGCACTTCGGATCTCCGGAGCGACACTTTTAGAAGTGGACACGCGCGAAATCTCAGTTGTGGCGGCCAAGGTCGCCGGAGATGCGTGGGGAGTCCACTTGTTCGACAGCGCCACCGGCGGCTCAGGCCATATTGCGTCCTTGTTGGAGGATCAAACCCTCTGGCTCACGAGGGCGATTGATCTCTTGCGCGGGGGCCGAGACCACGGTCGACAGTGTCGAGAAGCATGCTTAGCCTGTCTCCTCGATGCTCAGAGTCAGACCGATTTTGAAATGGGAAAACTGGACCGCAGCTTGGCGTTGCAGTTTCTTGCAGATAACAAGGGAAATTGAAAGCAACGGTACCCGACTCGAGCATCACTGTCCCCTTTGGCCCCGTGGGTTATCCTTCTATTGCAAAATGATTTACATCAGAAGGCAAAACTCATGCGGCTTTACGTTTCGAGAAGTGAGGGACCGTTCGTCGTACTTGATGCTCTTCACACTGATGTAGCCAAGGTTCTGCCTTTCGTTCGTTCCTCCCGATTTACCTGGTATGTCTTTTCCCTCGCGGACCGATATTTCGTCTTACCGGCACGAGAGGTTCGCGAAATCCTACTTGACTCCCGACCATCGCGCTCCCTTGCGACTGCATTAAAGCTTGAGAGAATGGTGCCAAGCCAAGCGGTCTGTTCGAGAACCGAATGGATCACAGTTCCGGAATTGCCGGCGCGCGGAGCGCCAGCAAGCCGGGCGGTATTTATTGCCAAGCCGAAAGAGAAGGAGCACGTAGTCTCCGCTGTGGGGCTGGTTCGAAAGTCGCCGCCAATCTCGACCATTACCTCGTTTTTGCGAATCGGGGATCAGAAAAACATCATCAGAGTGCGTGACGTTGGCGCCGTCAAGAAGGCTCCCGCGAAAAAGGCCGCACGCACTGGAAGGGTCTTCGCAAAAAAAGCGGTCGCTAAAGATGACAGGGTCCGACCAACGTACCGCTTTCGGAAAGTGCTTGCATTTGGAGGCTACCCGAGGCCATCAGGGAGCAAGCCTCAGCCACCTGCGAAGATTCCTTCCAAGCCGTTTGAGATAGTGGATGTGTTTTATGCAACCGATCGGAAGCCCGAGAGTAGGCGTGGCCGTGGCCAGGTTCGCTACCTCAACAGGCTGGCACAAGTAGCCAAATTGAACTACGGCGTATGTCGCGTGACGATTCCGGCGAATCACAAAATTGGCAGGTTAGAAACCCCCTCAATCTGGCGCCTCCAGATCCATGATGATCCTGCCAAGCATTTCACCGTGCTCGAATGCTCGACGAAGACCGGAAATGCCTTCTTTTCGGAGATGCGATCGATCATCGATCGGTCCGAAAACAAGTCCGCCTTTGTCTTCATTCACGGCTATAACGTCGCATTCGACGAAGCAGCAAAGCGGACAGCACAGTTGGCTCGCGACATGAAGTTTCCTGGGGTACCCATTCTGTACAGTTGGGCTTCGGCTGCCAGTCTTAAGGGATACTCGCAAGACGAAGAAACCGTTGCACTCACCGTGAAGCGGCTCCAGACGTTCCTCAGAGATCTCAGCCAGTCCTCGGGCGCAACCGAACTCCATCTCATCGCCCATAGCATGGGAAACCGGGCTCTGGTTCAGGCCCTCAATCTGTTGAATTCTGCTCCGCTCCGAGTTCCGAAACCCTTCAAACAGGTGGTGTTGACCGCTCCCGACGTTCCGACGCAGGATGTGGATGGGTTGATCGCTGCTGCGAGCGCTCAGGCGGAGAGAGTGACTCTCTACGCCTCCAGCAAGGATAAGGCCCTCCGGCTTTCCAAGGGGCTTCACGCCTACCGTCGGCTGGGCTACGTATATGACTTTCCTTACTTCATTCCTGGGATGGATAGCATTGACGCAAGCGGCGTAAAGACCGATCTTATGGGCCATTCCGTTTTCTCAAGCACCAAGACAGTGCTGACTGATCTATCGGATGTGATTCGGCACGGCGAAGAGCCAGCGCTACGCTTCAGTTTGATGCAACTCGTTACCCCGGGCGGACTCTGTTGGGCGTTCCGTCAATGAACCTAAAAACGGCAGTTGACGCCATCCAACCAACGACAAGCTGTTGATCCGGCAGCGATATCAACTGCTCTGCATCTCATCAATTCTGCGATAAGTACTTGCTGATGCAAGCACGTCTGCCTCAATGGAGATAGCTCGGGACAATTTTGCAACAGCCTTTGCAAAATTGCTTTTGCTATCGGAAACGATTTTATCGACGCTGTCGACACAATTGTGTCTTGAGGTCGCGCGAAGGCCAAGAAATGGGCGACCTCCAGTTGGCCGGTTATCCATTCGGTGCTCGGAAATCGCGGAATACATTCGGGAAGACGACTTTTTGTCCCCTAACTGTGGTCGACCAGGAGGGCCACCCGCTTTCATTCACCCGCGATTCACCCTTTTTGCGCGTATTGTGGCATATTCTAGCGGCCCACTACGGCGCGCAAGTAGTTGCAATCACTAATTATTAACGCCCTGAAAAGGCCGGCGTCTTGCGAAGGCTCCGCGTGCTAGATGGGCCTGACTTCTGCATCAACCCAGAGATAGGTATCGGGAAACGTTAGCTCCCTATCGGGACTGCCCCGGCGGTTGAGGCGAGATGAGGCACAAGTTTACCGGCCGGGGCAGTTTCGATAGGGTCGTTTGAAGTAAGTCGCTGGCGTTTGCGACGGACGCGGTGATCCGCCTATGGGATTTGAATGGCGAGCAACTGGTCTGTCTGGAGTTTGCAAGGGCAGGCAGCAACGGCCTGGGCGTCGCGGACACGGATGTCCGAGCAAAATGCACGCCCGTTTTGCATCTTCTGAGCAGCGTTGTCGCGGTGGTGATCGGAGTTCGAGCGCACCTCTGCGTTGCGTTCTGGGGCACGAAGGCGAGAGGGATGGACAGCAGCCGAGTGAGCGTTGAGGTACTCAGGAACTGTCATGGGCACACCTCCTTGACTCGGGTGGAGTCAGGCTTGGACGGAAATACAACTGGCTGGATGTGAGGCGTTCGACGACCTGCATGATGCCGGAACAGGATGGACAGCGAAGGCTGGGTGGCTCAGGTGGATCGACGCGTTTTGCCACGCCGAGCAGAGCACGGCAGCGGTCGAGCGCAGCGCTCCGTCTGCGATTGGCGAAGAGACCGAAGTGTCGGATGCGTACCAGGCCGCTGGGCAGGACGTGCAGCAGGAAGCGGCGCAGGAACTCATCTGCGGAAACGGTCATGAGCTTCTTCTTTCCACCGTGGGCATAATCTCGCCAACTGAAGCTGACGCGATCGTTTTCAAATGCCACAAGACGATGGTTGGAGATGGCCACGCGATGGGTGTAGCGGGCCAGATAGTTGAGAACATGTTCGGCGCCACCGAAGGGCGGCTTGGCGTAGACCACCCAGTCCTTCTGGCCGAGTATCCGGAGGAAGTGTGTGAATGCGCCAGGTGATGCAAGTTGTTCGAGTGCGCCGTGGAACTGGAGTCTTTCCTGCTGAAACAGTTCGTATAGTTGCTCGCAGAACTTGCCGCGGAAGACTCGGCTCAGTGCGTAAACAGGCAAGAAGAAGCGTGGTGAGGAATCGATCCATCTGGAGCCGTCGAGAGCCAGGCCGCCAGCCGGAACGATGTAATGGATATGTGGGTGATGCTCGAGGTTCTGTCCCCAGGTGTGCAGCACGCCGAGGAATCCGATGTCGGCTCCGAGATGCTTGGGATCGCGAGCCAGTTCTAGCATCGTCGCGGCGCTGGTGCGGTAGAGCAGGTCGTAGAGCAGTCGCTTGTTCTGCAATGCAAGAGCAGAGAGTTCATGCGGCAAGGTGAAGACGACGTGGAAATAGGGCACGGGCAACAGTTCAGCCGACCGCGCAGCCAGCCATTTTGCGCGCGCGTTCCCTTGGCACTTTGGACAGTGCCGATTGCGGCATGAGTTGAATGAGATGGCCTGATGGCCGCAGTGGACGCACTTATCCAGATGACCGCACAGTGCCGCGG